>Ga0326726_10000516_pt1 | contig 35786 bp, 32 predicted proteins | sample MHFenrmetagenome_2_FD_207603 | JGI IMG/M metagenome (GOLD analysis project Ga0326726, IMG submission 207603) | Lab enriched peat soil microbial communities from Michigan Hollow, Ithaca, NY, United States - MHF15MN | ecosystem: Environmental > Terrestrial > Soil > Wetlands > Peat | place: USA...
TTGACCTCGGCGTAATTCTGCAAAAAGGAGTTGAACATCGCCTCCCAGGCAAGGCTGTGAATTTTGGCCGTGCCGGTAATGACACCGTCGAGATCGAAAATGACGCCTTTGAAATTCATAAGTAATCGCAAATTATCGGTTGGTAAATGATCGGTGAAAGTAACAATCAGAGTGACAGCAATCCAAGAATTGTCAGAAGAATATCAGGATAGGGCACCATGTAGCTTTTCGGGCACAACTCCCGCACGCGGCGCATCAGCTTTTCATCCCGCGTGACGAAGATCGCCCAGACATCCTTGTACATCTCGATCGCTTTTTTCAGCATCGGAATGTCCGAAGAGGTGTCGCCGCAGACCAGCACCGGCCCGCCGGCGTGATCGATTTCAAGCTTGCGGTCAATGAATTCGAGGCCGTCGCCCTTGTCGAAATCACGGAACTGGCCGGTTTGGGGATCGACGTCGATAGTGAGGATGATCTCGATATCGAGTCCTGTATCCTCGATTCTGAAGTTTTTGCCTTCGGGATCGATGTCGCGAACGATCCCCTTGACCTTTTCGAGGAAGGCTGCCGACTCGGCCTCGTTGACCGAGCGGGTGATGTCCTGCCGGGCGATGGTGGTCTGGCCGAACTTGATCTGCATGGCCGAGCCGATGAAGTTGAACTTCTCGAACGACGGATCGAGCAGGAGCAACTGCATCCGTTCGTTGAGCAGCCGGATCATCTCCTGTTTGCCGGTCTCAATCGGGAAGCTGTGGAAATTGCCGTCGATGTCGATGAACTCGCGCCCTTTCGAGCCTGCGTAGACGAAGATATGTTCCGGATTGATCGAGACGTTCAGGATGCCGAAATCCTTCAGCGGCGCTGAGGTGACGATCATCGGATAGCGGCAGCAGTGCCTGGCGAAGCGGGACAGGAAGACCGAGTTGTAGATCGGCTGGATCGAGGAGCGGTATCGCCCGCAGTAGTTGTTGGTGGTGCCGTCGCGGTCGGTGATGAAGGCGCTGAACGATTTTCCCCGCAACATCTCCACCCCTTCAGTGACGTAATCGGTGAAGCCGGGGATGAATTTCGCCAGATACTCGATAAAGCGGTCTTCGCCGTATTCGAGGTAGTAAATATCCTTCTGCAGCTCGCGGATTTCATAGGTCAGGTCAACCTCGATCTGCTTCATGCCGTCGAGGCGCAGGAGTCGCTGGCCGGTGTAGTCGTCGATATAGATCGTTTCAAGCGAATACAGAGCGTTCTTCAGGGATTCGAGGCATCCCTTGCCGACCACGCGCTGCTTCATGATGTTCCTGACGATAGGCTCTCTCAGATCCTTCGTTTCGGCTTTGAGCCGATAGAGTTCCTTGAGCGTCCTGATATCCTGCAACGTGATCGGAAAGTTGCAGGTACGGAGACTTCTTTCATTGACAATCGTACTATGCATGTGAAGCCGGCTGAAGGAGAATGGTGATGAACTGGAGCGTAAATTTACAAAAAAAGTGATGGCTGTCCAATAAAATATACATCTATATCGATCAGTCACAGAACAAGATAATCATGTTTCCGGTTCCGGAGTGCCCGCTTTATTCAGTTTTTGCAGAGCGCGCATCGAGGCTCGCGACGATTTTTCGATGGATTTCCGCCTGGCTCAGGATCGCATCGATCATGACGATGCGATCCTGGTTTGCAGCGCCGATCGCGTGGTAGCCACTTCGCACTCGCCGGTAAAAGTCGAGTCCCGAGTTCTCCATCCGGTCGAGCTCTTCGGACTCGAAGGCGAGTGGTAGCGATTTTTCGGAAAACTTTCGCATGAGCGCATCTTCCGGCGTCAGGTCGAGATAAAAGGTTACGTCCGGCGAGAGGCCGCATGAGGCGATCCGGTTGATTTCAGCCAGCATCCCAAGATCAAGGCCGCGCCCGTAGCCCTGATAGGCGGTGGTCGAATCGAAGAAGCGGTCGAGAATCACGTCGCTGCCGCTTTCGAGCGCAGGAAGGATGACCTGCTGCACCAGCTCCGCGCGGCTCGCCGCGAAGAGCAGCAACTCGCCGATCGGGGTAATGTCGTTGCGGCTTTCAAGCAGCAGCTCGCGAATCTGTTCGGCCACCGGCGTGCCGCCCGGCTCGCGCAGAGTCATGACCTCGCGGCCCCGATTCTGGAGATGGCGTTTGAGCAACACGGCCTGGGTCGATTTTCCAGCCCCGTCGATTCCTTCAAATGTAATGAGCATAACTACTTAAACCAATGGTGGTTCCTGAAAAACAAATTCCGTGATGGCCGTCGAGAAGCGCTCCGGATATTCAAGCATGGGGGAGTGGCCGCACTCGCTGAAAACGAGCAGCTTCGCGTTTGGCAGCTCCCGCTTTGCGACATGGGCAAACCTGGGCGACAGGTACTTGTCCCGGTCTCCCCAGATGATGAGCACCGGCTGTTTCAGCTCTGTGAGCCTCGCCCGCAGGCCTGTGCGCTTCAGGTCGAGCTTGAACATGTTTCGGTTCAGGCTCATGACCGTTTCGAACGCCTCGCGGTCGCGGGCGATGTCAAGCACTCGCCTCCAGGTGTCGCTCTCGATGGCCTGCCGGTTGTGGATCGCCACATCGAGCATCTTTGCGGCGACGCGCTCGCCGGTGACGAGCGGCTTGAGCACGTGGCGCACGCCGAAGAGGCTGAGTGCTCTGGCAAACGAGGGCAGAACAATGAAGCCATCGGTGTTACTGAGCACCATCTTCGTGAATGCGCCGGGATAGAGGAGCGCGGTGGCGAGCAGATACTTGCCGCCCATCGAGTGGCCGGTGGCGTACACCGCGCCTCCTTCAGCCGCGCCGGTTTTGCCGAGAAACTCGTGGATGAGATCGGCGTAGAGCCGCAAGGTGTAGGGAATCGCTTGCGGCTTGTCGGACTCGCCGAAGCCGAGCAGGTCGAGGCCGAGCACCCTGAACGACCGGGCCAGCAGCGGAATCGACGGGCCGAAGTAGTCGAGCGACGAGGAGATGCCGTGCAAGAGCAGCATCACGGGCGCGTTGCCTCCGGTGTCGATATAACGGTGCCGGTGGCCGTCGAGGGTGATATATCTGCTCCGGATCGGCATGGGCGAACGGCTTGTTGAGGTGATCGAGGCGAGGTCATGCTGACGCGAGGCCTGTCTGGCAGCAGTGAAAAATAATCAATGATCGATAAAAAAAGAGCATATCCCCTTCAGGCCGGTGAGATTTATGAAAACGGATTGCAGCACCCCTTTGTTTATTGAAAAAAATGTGTAAGTTTTCGCCAGGCAAGATCATTATGAAAGTTACGATGGCACTCTACAGCGCGCAAAACCGTTCACTCAGGGTCGAGAGAAAATCTCACATACATAAAACAGGCGTAGTATCCATAGCCTCGGTTGTGGCGTGCTTTGGTTTGAGCGCCTGCTCCGGGCACTCCGACTCTCAGTCGTATTCGCCTCGCACCGACCTCAACGGGGCCATTGTCTCCTCCTCCGGCAATCCTCCTGCCGCGTCGTTCAAGGAGATGCCGCCGTGGATCGATCTCTATCGTGAAAGAAAAGTGGTGAATGTCTCGACCGTCGATCATGTGGTCATCGTCACCTTCGAGACGCAGGGTGGTCGGGATGAGGTCTTCCGTCACTATGTTGAAAAGTTCGGAGAGGAGGAGAACTTCGAATCCTTCCGGGCCAGCCGCGACATCATCAGTTTTATCAGAGAGGGGTTTGGCGTCAAAATCACCCTGGTTGACTCCACCAAAAATCTCTGGACGCTCGAATATCATCGCCAGATGATCTGACCACCAAGGCTTTCATTTGCGCGCCGCTCACCTCCTCTTTCCGTAAGCATTCCTTTCCGGATTCGGATCTCTGTTCATCTTTTCCTGATCGTCTGCGTTATCGTCGCAATTTTCGTTCCGAAAAAAAATTCCGATCAGCGCAGGAATTGTCCGGGTAGCGTCGTCACATGGGTTGAAAAGGATCCCAACAAATGAATTCAAGGCGCCTCGAAGAGAACAGATAATGAAAGAACAACGATGAAAAAGAAGTTTGTGATGACTGCCCTCGTCGCGGGGCTTTTGGGAAGCGCTGGCACGGTGTTCGCCGCCAATAACGTTGCGCCTGCACCATGCGTGCGGCCAGGCATCTCGGGTCAGGTTGACGGCCGTGGTTATGGCCAGGGCCCGGATGCCAGGCATGCACGTCAGGATCGTCAGAATTTTCAGAATATAAAACAGATTCTCGGCTTGAGTGACGCGCAGGAGAGGAAAATGATCGAGTTGAGGCGAGGCTTTTTCCAGCAGATTCAGCCGGTTAGGCAATCGTTCAGGAATCTGAAACACGATCTCGCGCTTGAATCGGTGAAAAAATCGCCTGACAGCCGCAAAATCGGCAGTCTTACAAAGAAAATCGGAGAGACGAGCATGCAACTGGCGCAGCTCGAAAGCCGCCATCTGCGTGATCTGGCCACGGTGCTCGATGCGCGGCAGCTCGATCGCCTGCTTCAGATGAAAGATCATTTTGGCGGCAAACGCTTCAGCAGAGGATAAGCCGTTTACTGTATGTGAACGGTGACAAGCAAAAGCCGGGATTTTGGAGGAGTCCCGGCTTTTGTGTTGTGAGTGACAGCGATTCGAATCAAAAATCTCTGATCTCTGGATCGATTGTTATCGTATAACGATATTAAATCGAATATAGCTTACCATTTGAATGGAATCTCTTTTTGTTGAACTTTTGGCTTCGGTTTGGTGAAAATGAAATTATTGATAAGTCCGGCGACAGCTGCTCCATCTTTCAATAATTCGTTGGCCTTTTCGTTCAGGAATGTCGTTGCATTCATCACCGCCGATCCGGAGGCATACACTCCGAGACCAACTACGGCTATCCCGGCAATGCCATGCATCGCGGGGGCCGCGACGGGAGCCAGCAATACAGTTCCTGTCGCGATTCCAGCAGTTGTAAGCGTCATGGTTATCGGATTCTGATCCATGGTTCTCTTTCTTTATTAAAATATTTCTTGTCAATATTCTCCGATCCTTAATCATCCGCTAATCATCGTGCTGGAAGATCGAGGATGAACGAGAATGAAGAGTACAAATATCGTCTTTCCGTCTAAGCTGCATCGCCCAGAAGAATTACTGAATCTTCATGGATCAGACCGGATTTCAACAACTCCTGCCAGCCGGTAACCTGTGATTCCATTTGCTGATGTTTCCACCATGCCTTCAACACCAATCGTGCATGTGAGGCTATCTGGGCAGCATCATCGACATTTTGAAAATAGTCGATAGCTAAATCGCAATGCTCATACAATGCGGATGAAGGCAGGGACACCGTGACAACATAGATGTTATAGCCCGGAAGAAATGTCGCGAAATAGGATTCCTGGCATATTGAATTATGATGAGCGTCGTATCGGCCAATATCGCAGAGATGTATCGGAAAAAGGAGCTTGTTTCTCATAGGCACCTGACACTCCAGGATTTTTCGGTCGATTGCCGAACGGTCGTGGCTGTTCAGCGATAAGCACTGCGCGATTCTGTTCTGAACCGAAGCGAGCGCGATCTCAGCCACTTTGTTTGAGTCATCGAGATCATCCATTTCCGGATATGCCGGAGCTGACTGCATCCAGCGCTTCATCACTAACTGATCGTCAGTTGTATAAAGTGAAGGTATCACCATGCTTTCATGAAACATAATTGTAACTCCTTTTTAGTGTTTATAAAAAATGGCTGATACAACGAAAGATCATGATCGTATTGACAGAATGATCATGATTGCTGATGTCATGATATGAATTTATGCATATCAGAAATCTATTCTGACGATCAATATTACTTATCGCTTATACAACAGCCATCCAATAGACGAAGACAATGTTGTACGTTCAATTCTATCTGGACAATCATACAAAAACAATCGAACGAGGTATGTCGTTTGCATTGTCATCAGTCAGCAAATCTGCTTTTTATCTCTTTTGAAGGAGTGGCATAACCGGCAATTTTTGGAGAATTGCCTCTTAATGAACCTCCGCCATAGAGATGCGGATACGCATTCGCGCCGAGCCGTTTGGTGCATTTACCGACCTTTTCAAGGTAATCGCCTACAACCCACCAGTGACCATCGATGAAGACTTCGAGAAATCGGCCATAAGCCTCGGCTCCCTGAACGAAAGCTCCTTGCATATTGATCATGGCGATTATTGTTGAGGAGTTATCGATTGATTTGGTTGTGAATTTTCTTTGAAATTACTTAAATTGTTCTGCCCGCAGATTGAGCAAGAAAGAGCGGCTTCCTTGTTGCGCACAATTGTGATGCTGTCCTTGAATGGCCGGAAGGCAATGCCTGAAGAGCTTGCTCTGTCTACTCGCTGTTGACTTGTCGTCAGAAAGGTTGCGCTAAAGACTTGCCGCATTATCAATGCCCGATTGTTGTTGGATTTGTAATAAGATAACAAAATAATTACAAATCTGACATTTTATTTCCTGGGACTCGTCCTGAATAAAAAATAATTTACGGTATAAGTTCGTGATCGTTTTTCTTAGAAAACTCATAAAACAATATAAATAAAAGAGATAAACGTTTTAATAAAAAGCTGAGCGTTTTCGTGAATCCTCATGGCTTTGATATATAAGAATGGCATGATAGTCGCGAGATCAGCACAGATGGTTCATCGACGTACCTGCTTCTTATTGAGGTTGTCTAACGAAGTACAGTGAAAAAGTGATAACTCCTTGGAAGCGAATCGCAAAAAGAGGTACGCTCTTTTCCTGTTTTCCGGAAAAAGATGTTTTTCGCCAAAGGTCAGGTCAGGCGATTTGATTGCTGTTGTCGTGTCTCAACGGCGACTTTTATCGAAATTACATGAGATGCATAAACGCAGTTGCAAATATGAAGTAATATGAATATCGATTACTCGTTACATTTACGCTTTTTTCTCTGGTTGCAATCGAATTAGCCATTGATTATTGGTATGTAATAATTGTAATATTACCAGTCGATAATTACATTATAAAAGTTATAAGGCTGTCTTGACCGGGCAGTATTCACCAGGCAAACAGGAAAAACTCAACAGTATGAACGTCATTATCAACGATAAATCCTGTGTCTCATCCGTCGGCCAGACGCTTTTAAAGGCGGCAAGAATCAACCACAGCCATGTCGGGTATTTGTGCGGTGGACACGGAGTTTGTCAGACCTGCTTCGTGATCGTGCTCGAAGGCGCGGAGTGCCTTTCTCCTGCAAATGAGGTTGAGCGAGCATTTCTTTCTTCACATCAGCTTGAAATGGGTGGCCGTATGTCGTGCAGGGCAACCATCGTCAAGGAGGGGACGATCAGGATTCTATCTCGTCCTGAGGAGGTGCGGAGGATGCTCTTTACCAATCCATTGCCTTTATTCAGTTACGGCGCAGAGATGGGGCGTAACTTTGCCCAGCAGCTTGTTCCGGGAATTGGCAACCTCGTTGGACGCATCGTGACTGGCGAGATCGTCAACGAGAATGAGCTTGAAGATTTCAAGGAGTCGGTTAACAGCCTTATCGGTCTTGCGATTGAAACCCTGCCGGAGTATCTGCCTTTCAGGGAGCAGGTCATGAGTATCGTAAGTAAATTACCGGTTCAATTGCCCGCGTTACCCGCGCAGGTTCCGCTTGAGTTACCATTTCAACTTCCGTTTGTACAGCAGGATACACGCAAAGCTCTCAAAGAGCCAAAACCTATAAAGTTCATTGCAAAGAGCAGTTCGAATTGATTTGGTGTTTCGAAGATTCAAATACACAAATTTGGATTGGTTATTCTGATCGAAGTAAATGCCGTCAAATGAAAATGAAGATTATCGTTTCTTTAACAAATCTTCATTCAAGCCATCGGAATTTGGTAATTTAACGAGTCAATCTGTTTTGTATGCTGAAAATAATGGTACCCGAAATAATCGAGAAGATCAAAGATCAAAAGTATGTCGAGGCGCTTGTCAATCTTGTCGGGCTGATGTATTATCTGCATGAAAATGTCCGGAATTATTCCGGCGACGAGATATTTTCGGTAACATTGGCGCATGATGCTCTGTCGGATACCTTGATGGAGATGAACAATATCGACAAGGCTTCCGATTCTTTTAATTATATCGCAGAGTATTGCGCACATCTTGCCATTTTGAGATTGCAAGAGGTTCTCGGTGACAAGGTTGCAGGCAGGGCCGCCAAATCATTATCTCTTGGTCTTGAAACAATTATCAGCTTGAATAAAAAGAGAGGAGATCAAGACAAGCGATCATCGAACGAGAATTTCCTGCTGTGAAATAGTGATACAATATTTCATATTGGCATGAGCCATTGCGTCATTCTGGCTATAGATTCATTGATCAGCAATCCCGTGAATCCCATAGCTTCGGACAGCTCTGCCAGCATCAGAGGAGTCGGCTGGGTATCGGTGCAAAGCATAACCGGACGCCACTCTGGAGCGAACTTGTTTTTGAAGCGATAGAGGCCCTCAAAATTGTACGCATACTTGCTCCACGCTCCAGCGGAAACCGTCAGCTTCTCCATGAAATTCAACTCTTCCTTGTTGTGTTCCATCAGAAGCATGAATGGCGCTTCACCCAGACTCCACTCCCGTATGCCCTCACGGCTGAGGATTTCAACGATGCCCGCGACGAGACATTCCATGATATCTCCCGGCGCTTGTCGATGGCGCAGCATCAATTCAGTATGAATTGCCTTGGCGCCCCTTGCCGATAGTGTCATCGCGCCCAGCCATTGGCCTGAAAAGGAGCGGAATATAAAAAATCTGCAATGACAGGAAGGGTTGTCCCTGAAAAGATTCCGAAGTTGGGGCTTTCCTGCGTGCATAGTGTTGATCCGAAAGCTTTCGAAGCGTTGGCGATTTGTATCATCAAGCTTCAGCTCTTCGACAAATCCCTGCTTTCGGCCACGGGCGAGGGAGGCCCGTACTGTCTTTTTCTGTAAATGGTTACGGTTTCCTGGATCAAGCACGGCTTCTACGCCGGTTCTCATCACATGGCAATTTTGAGCTGAGAAGAATCGCGTCATTTCAGGTGTGCAACCGCGAATGATATATCCATCAGGAAATGTCCGGACAATATCTTCGTAAAGCATTTGAAGCGAAAAACAGGAGGGAATGTCTGCAAAGGTGATCCAGGGGATACGGGATAACGGCAGTTGAACGTGACGATACAGTGGCCGGATGCTGTCGGTCACTCGCCAGCTCGACGGCAAAGTTTCAACCATCGACCCTTGTTGCTTCGGCATTGATGTTGCGGCAATTCAGATAAACTCGTAGAGCAATCGCAATATAATGCTCTGGTTGGTTTGATTATTCTAAAGTGAGGCGACTGTATTTCTGAGAAAAATTTTTTGATAAATAATAGAGTAAGAATTCAGAAGAAATCAATAATTTGCATTTAAATACCTCGTTTATTGGTTTCTTTGGGCTTCATCTGATTGCCAATATCTCTGATCGACCCGGTTGCTTTCATGACGAGCGATCCGGCGGCAAACAAGCCCAAACCGATAACCGCGATACCGGCAATGCCGTGAAGAATTGGAGGGGCTATTGGCGCGATCAGGGCGCTTCCGCCTGCTATGCCCACGACTTTTTTTACCGTATCCGCCGGGTTCGACTGCTGCATATCCTGACTCTCTAATGATATTGATTGAAAAAATATTATACAAGCATCGTTTTGTATACAACAAGCGTCGGCTTTGAAGTCGTATCCGAAACGAAAAAGACAATGCAACGTATACAGATGAATATCTGATAGCTGTTAATTGAGTTTCATCTCGTAATTCTGATTACCTGCCATAACACCATTGGCATATTTTTCACCTGCGGAGAATCCTGCGATAAAGATTGCTTCGGCAAACTCATCGAGCTTCATGCCCATATCGAGTTCCTGTTCGAGATATTGTTCCATAGTACTGGGCGCGATCTTCCTGTTCATATTTTTCAGGTATGAATGCCAGGCATCCTTTACGGAATGCAACCACAAAATAGTTGACATTATGATACAAGTTTAATATTCAAGCAGTATCCGGAAAAAACAGTGTGAGACAACGTAACTACTGTATTACTTTTCAATTCCCGACTTGCAATCAATCAGGTGATTTCATGACTATAAGATTCAGTACTGATTTTTGTTTTGGTCATTGCTATCGCCTTTCTCAGAAATACCGTTTGTCATCTCGTTTGCGGAACGCGGAACGTTTTTAGCTGGAGAAATTGCCGGAACGATTTTTTCCAGATCACCGGAAAATTCCTTTGCTATGCTTTTGGCGACTTTTAAAAGATCATCCTTGAACGGCGTCAATGCCGATGCCACGGTGGCAAAGCCAAGGCCGGTGATGACCGTTCCGCTCAACGCATGAAAAAGCACCGGCGCGCCGATAAAGGGCGCCATCATGGCAAGTCCCTTGGCGCCACTCATTGGCTGTTCAGCCGGACATGAATTCGGTTCTGGCATTGGATTGCTCCAGTTAGTGGCAAAAAGCAAAAAGCCAGGCGCGGTTGAGCCATCAGGCTCTGCGCCGCGCCTGGCACAGGATCAGTTCACTTCTTCGGCGCGATGGCTGAAGAGACACCCTGCAATGCCTGATTGACGGCATTGACCACATTACTTACAACATCCAGCGAGATTTTGTTCATCGACTCGAACACAGAGCCAGCCGTTTTTACGCCGTTGGTGAGCAGGTCGATCTGCATCTGTGCGAGTTTGCCAACGGTCTCCGTCAGACTGCCGATGACCTTTGATAAATCGATTGAGGGTTCGTTTGCCATAGCTGTATGAGTTTATGGTTATATGAATGCAATTGAGAGCGAAACTGTTTAAAAACAAAGCGTTACAGCATTGGTCAAGCGGGTTCGGGCTAACCGGGCAACCCGTCCGCCTCATGAGCTGAACGTCACAATATCCTTAAGCTTAATCCGATAACCATTCGTGAGAATATCTGTAATATTTGTAATTAATCCAAGCCTTTTGATTCGGGTGAAGGGGCGTGCGCCGCAGTATGAGACGATTATTATTGAAATAAGCAGAAAAATACTGAAAAGTGATAATGATGGTGGTAAGTGAACCTTTTTTGTTTTACTTTTCTACCAAAACTACAAAATCTATAAAAAGATATAAGTGTGTTCCTTTGGTTTTATAGATCGAGCGCGCAGTATTTGCAGTAATCAGTTCAGAAAAAGGAAGTTACGATCATGATCAGCATGCTTTTCAAATGGCTGAAGAAGAAGGAAGCTATGAAGAAAGACGCGCCAGAGTCGCACTTTCCGATCAAAGTGCTGATTGACCCCGACACTGAGAATGAAGTTCTGCAAGTAGCGCCAAAAGCGCCTCTTGGCGCTGATTCCAATCGTTCAGTGATCCCTTGCGAACCGGAAGAGAGCGACTTTTCCGCCAATCACATTCCGTATTCACGCTGTGGTTTCAACACCTGCAACGAGCTGCTATCATCCGACAGTGTGAGCAACAGGTTGGCCGATAACAAAGAGGCTCGCGATAATGAACGGTTACGCAACGAGATACTGAATTCGGACAATCTGGAAGAGTGCCTGAAGATGATCGAAAAACAGTCCTCAAGACGACCGGATCGAACGGCGCTATGCTCTTCCGAGCCTTACGTTGAACCGAAGATGGCGGAAACGTGCGACAAGTACACCATCTGGGGAAACAAGATTTCTGAATGACGAGCGGGAGCGAAAAAATAACTCTAAATAAAATAAAAATAAAACGTTATGAACAGAATGCAGGGTGCGTTTGTCCAGGGAGCCGAAGCCTATGGACGTTTTCTTGAGGTGTTTATCGACGGGCACTGGTGGGTGGTCGGCGATTATCTGGAAAATGTCGGCAAATGCACCAAGCGGCTGGGGGCCAACGCTTATCCGCATCTGTACGGAAACAGCTCGATTGGCGGAGGTTTCCGGGGAGGCTCTCCAGTGATTTCAGGCTTTGCCACTCCAAGCAAGGAGATTCGGTCGCGCTTCGATCGTTGACGGCGGACTCTCCGGCTGAGCCGGAATGATTAATGAATTTTCATCCATAGCAGAATCCCACAAGGCATGCTGGCAGGCGTATCCAACCAGGCCGAAGCTTCTTCGCAGTTTACCGACAATACCGCAGAGTCTCTGCTTCAGCTTGCGGCGCAACAAAAACGACGCAAAAAGTGGCTGCTGATTCAGCCGAAAAGCCAGACCTCCATGATGGTCGATTCGGGAAGCGTCAGTATGCCGCTCAATCTCATCATGGTTGCCACCCTTGCAGCCACACTGTTCGATGTAGAGCTTCTGGATGAACGCATCGGCGACAAGGTTCCACAGGATTTTTCCGCCTACGACGTCGTGGCCATCACCTCTCGCACGCTCAATGCGCAGCGGGCGTACGGGATTGGCGACCGCGCCAAAGCGCAGGGCAAGATCGTGCTGCTCGGTGGCGTGCATCCCACCATGCTGCATGACGAAGCCACATCGCATTGCACCAGCGTGATTTACGGCGAGATCGAATCGGTCTGGAACGATCTGGCCAGCGATCTTCTGCGTGGAAGCGTCAAGCCTTTCTACAAGGCGGGCGAGCTGAAGCCGATGAGCAAAATGACGCGGCCTGACTTCAGCTTTGCGTTCGCATCGCTCAATACCAAGCGTTACAGCAGCCGCATCCCGATTCTTGCCACCAAGGGGTGCCCGGTCGGCTGCAATTTCTGCACCACGCCCACGGTCTACGGCAAAAGCTTCCGTTACCGCGAGATGGAGCTGGTGCTCGACGAAATGCGCTCTCACCAGGAGCGGCTCGGCAAGAAGCAGGTGCGCTTCTCCTTCATGGATGACAATATCAGCTTTCGCCCGCAATACTTCACCGACCTGCTCGAAGGGATGTCAAAGCTCGGCGTGCGCTGGAACGCCAACATCTCGATGAACTTCCTGCACAAGCCCGAGGTGGCTGAAATTGCCGGACGCTCGGGCTGCGACCTCATGAGCATCGGCTTCGAGTCGCTCAACCCCGACGTGCTCAAGAGCATGAACAAAGGCTCCAACCGCCTGCAGAACTACTCGACGGCGGTTGGCAACCTGCACAAGCACAAGATCGCCATCCAGGGCTACTTCATGTTCGGCTTCGACGACGACAACGAAAAGAGCTTCCAGGCGACCTACGACTTCATCATGCAGAACCGCATCGAGTTTCCAGTCTTCTCTCTGGTAACGCCTTTCCCCGGAACGCCTTACTTCGAGGAGATGAAGAATCGGGTGCGCCACATGGATTGGGACAAGTATGACACCTACCACTACATGTTCGAGCCGAAAAAGCTCTCGGGCGAAAAGCTGCTTGAAAACTTCATCAAGCTCCAGCGCGAGGTCTATAAAGGCCGCGCCATTATGAAGCGAATGCAGGGCAAGCCGCTCAACTGGGTCTGGCTGGCCAACGTCGCGATGCATCGTTTCACCAAATCGCTCCAGCCGGAGATGTTTCTCTGAGAACGGTTTTTACGCTTTTCGAACACAATCACTGAAATCGGGACAAAACCTCCCGGCAACCTGAATCGATATGGATCACTCTACGGCCCTGCCCATCGACAACGTAAACAGTTCGGGCAGATACAGCTTCCTTGACAAGCTGAAAGCTCACATCGAGATTCTCGATCCGGTTACGTGGATCAGCGTCTATCCCTGCCTCGCCGGCGGCGTCATGGCTTCCGGGGCCATGCAGGGCACGCTGCACGACTACCTGATGCTTTTCGCCCTGTTCATGATCTACGGACCGATCGGCACCGGCTTCAGCCAGTCGGTCAACGACTATTACGATCTCGAACTTGACATGATCAACGAGCCGACCCGCCCGATTCCCTCCGGAAGGCTGAGCAAAAAGGAGGCGCTCCTGAACTGGTCGATCGTGCTCTCGATCGGCATCATCGGAGGCATCGCGCTCTCCATGCATATCGGAGGGCAGCGCGGCTGGATCCTTTTTACCTCCCTGATGAGCGGCTTGTTCCTTGGCTATATCTATTCAGCGCCGCCGCTGAAGCTGAAAAAGAACATTCTCTTCTCCGCCCCGGCGGTCGGCATCTCGTACGGCGTGATCACCTGGCTGTCGGCAAACGTATTCTTCTCCGATCTTCGCCCCGAGGTGATCTGGATGGCGGTACTCAACTTTTTCATGGGCACCGCGCTCATTATCATGAACGACTTCAAGTCGCAGGAGGGGGACGCCAAAAGCGGCATGAAATCGCTGGCGGTCATGATCGGCTCGAAAAAAACATTCATGGTGGCCTTCATCATTGTCGATTTCGTCTATGCGCTCTTTACCTGGCTTGCCTGGAGATGGGGCTTTGTCTACCTGATGTATTTCGTTCTCTTGTCAATGCTTATCGTCATCGTCATTCAGGTGAAGCTCTATCGTGACCCGCAAAACGGCGTATCCTTCATGCAGATGGCCGTGGATGACGGTTTCGGCCACACCAAGGGCAAAAGCGAAGTTCATGAGCACAACGCCTTCCTCCGCTTCTCGCTCATCAACAACATTCTTTTTCTGATCAACCAGATGATCGCGGCTACGCTGATCGGCATGAAATATATGTAAGCCCCTTTTCATCGTTTCTGAAGCATCAGAAGCGCCTGAGTCTCCTCCACAAGAGCCGTTCATGCCATAACGTGACGGCTCACTCCTTAGGGCAGAAACATTGCCGGTTGCCATAACCGACCGGCAAGTTCCTGCAAATGCAACAGTTCTGACTGCTTCAACATTTCTTACAGAGAATCGGCGCTTTGGTTACGGCTTTTTTAAGAAAAAGCGTAGCTTTGCGTTTACGATCACTCCAGCACAGACCGAACATTGCAACGCGGGCAAGCCGAAGATGAACATTTCCGGGCGCGCCGCGCCTGGCACATAACCGATCTTTTCCGATGCCGACAACCATACATACCAACCTGCAAACGGCGGAACTGGAAGCGCCGAGCATATTCGCCCTTATCGAATCGCTTCCGGACGCGGCGTTCATCATGAAGCCGGATGGCCTGATTCAGGCCATCAACAGCCTGTTTGCCTCGCGATTCGGGAAAACGCCGGAAGAGTGCCGCGGAAAAAGCATCTACGACCTGATCATCCATGAGCTCCGGGTGCCGCTCCTGGCCGGATACCTCGAAGAAAAATGCGCGTCGGTGATCAAGGCCGCCAGGAGCATCGTTTTCGATGACGACACCGACATCTGGAAGGTCTCCATCAGTCCGATTGTCGCGACGCCCGGAACCATCGCCAGTCTGTTTGTCTCGATACAGGATACTTCCGAACAAAAACGGGCTGAAAAGCGGCTCCGCACCGAGCGCGAGCTGCGCAATGCCCTGCTCGACGCGATTCCCTGTTCGGCCACGATCCTCGACGCCGACCTGCAACTGATCGCCTCGAACCGGTATGCCGAGGAGGTGCTTTTCAGCACCGATAACGATCGCAATCGCGTCGAAACCTCAGGCTTTTTCAATCAGGAAGATATGGCTTCCCTGAAGAAGAAATTTCGTCAGACGCTGAAAACCGGCAAGGAAAATTACTGCGAGATGCAGGTACGGCCACACGGAGGCGATGAGCAGAAATGGATCATGACCCGCTCGATGCGGATTGTTATCGACGGCAAGCCCTGCGTCGTCTCAATCGGTCTCGACATCAGCGAAAGAAAGAAGATCGAGGAGGATCTGAACGGTTATCAGACCAAGCTCTCCCTTGCGTTGCAGGCGACGCACGCGGGCATCTGGGAGTGGCATCCGAAAAAGGGCGAAGTCGATTGGTCGGATGACGTCTGGTCGATATTCGGTATAGAAAAGAGCCGCCATCAGCCATCCATCGATCTTTTCAAAAAGGTGATGTATCCGTATGATCTGAAAAAAATTTCCAGGGCGATAAGCGAGGCGGCGAGAACGAAAAACCATATCGACGTTGAATACCGGATTGGCCTGCCTGACGGTTCGACCCGCTGGATCATGTCGAGAGGCAAGCCGGTTTTCGACCATGAGGGCAAGATAGATCGGTATATCGGCACCATCATCGACATCACCGAACGCAAGCTGCTCGAAGAAGATCTCAGAAAAAACAAGGCAATGTTCGAGCAGGCTCTCAGTGCCTCACGTGCGGGCGTATGGGAAAGGGATATCAAAACCAACAAGGTCACATGGTCAGATACGATGTGGTCGCTCTATGGCCTTGACGTCAGCCATGAAGCGCCCTCCGTCGATCTCTGGAAAGCAATCATCCATCCGGAAGACCGTGAAAAAGCCATAAAAAGCGCCGATGAAGCCACCGGTAGCGGAGCGGAGCTGAATATCGAGTATCGTATTCACCATGCCAACGGTTCAACCCGCTGGTTCATGTCGCGAGGCATGCCCGTCCTGAACGAGGATGGCAGCTTCGACAAGTATATCGGCACGATCATCGACATCACCGACCGTAAGCTTCTGGAACAGGAGCTGCTCGAAAGCAAAATCCGCTATGGCTACGCCCTCGATGCGGCTCATGCCGGTATCTGGGAGTGGAATGTCGAAACCGATGAACTGAGCTGGTCTGATCAGATATGGAGGCTTTACGGACTCACTTCCGGCAGCAGACCGCTCAACCATCAGCTCTGCGTCGATACCATCCATCCCGAAGACCGGGCAACGGCGTCGAAGCTCATCAAGGATGCGGTTAAAAATGTCGATTCCGCCGCCGTGGAGTATCGCGCCATCCATCCTGACGGCTCCGTGCACTGGCTCACCTCGCGCGGCATGCCGATGTTCGACGCTAACGGTAAACTCGTCCGCTATTTAGGCACCATTATCGACATCACCGAGCGCAAGCAGATCGAACTCGAACTGATCGAAAACCGCAAACGTCTCAGCCAGGCGCTCGAAGCCGCCCGTGCCGGCGTCTGGGAGTGGAATATGGTCACCGGCGAAAACATCTGGTCCGACGAGATATGGTCGCTCTACGGATTGTCGCCCACTCCGGGCGTCAACCCTTCGTTCAACCTCTGGGCAAGCGCCATTCATCCCGAGGATCGCGAAATGGCCATCAGGGTCGTCACCGAAGCCTCCAGCAAGCAAAGCGATCTGAGCGTCGAATACCGGACGCTTCACCCGGACGGCTCGGTGCACTGGCTCATGTCGCGCGGCAAGCCACGGCAGGAGGAGAGTGGCGAAACCGTTGGCTATGTCGGCACGATCATCGACATCACCGAACGCAAAACCGCCGAGATCGAACTGAACGAAAGCAAGTTCAGGTTCAACTTCGCGCTCGAAGCGACCGGCGCGGGTGTCTGGGAGTGGGATTTCAAAACCGACCGGGTGAGCTGGTCCGAGCAGATATGGAAACTCTACGGCCTGAAACCTTACAGCGTCACGCCATCGCACAAGCTTTGTGAAAGCAACGTCTATGCTGAAGATCGTGACCTGACCTTCGAAACCATTATTTCCGCGGCGAACAGGAACGTCGATTTCGGCGTCGAGTACCGCGTCCGCCATCCCGATGGCTCTATTCACTGGCTGATGTGCCGGGGCGTTCCGCTGAATCCGGTGGATGGAGAGGCATGTACCTATCTCGGCACGGTCATGGATGTCACCAACCGCAAAAAAGCCGAGGAGGAGTGGCGCAAGAGCCAGGAGCAGCTCAACTTCGTTATCCAGAAGGGCAGCATCGGCATCTGGACGCTGAACCTGAAAGATTTCACCGCTCAGCGCACCATTGAACACGCCCGAATTTTCGGATACGATTCGATCAACACGGAGTGGACATTCGACAGATTCATCGAGCACATCGTGCCGGAAGAGCGAGATGCGGTCAGGTCGAAGATCGAAAAATGTGTCAAATCGCACGAAAACTTCACCGTCGAGTGCCGGATCCGCACTGCCGACAAGCGGTTGCGGTGGATATGGCTCTTCGGCGCATTCAGTTACGACAGCACCGCGAGGATACACTATCTGTCTGGCATCGTTCAGGACATCACCGTGAGGAAGCAGGCCGAGCTGTTGCTCAAGGAGAGCGAGCAGAAATTCCGGAACATCTTTGAATTCTCGCCGGTCGCCATCGGCATCGGCGACTTCAGGGAGGGGGTGCTCTTCGACGTCAATGCCTCGTGGCTCAGGTTGCTCGGTTATTCGAGGGAGGAGGTGATCGGACGACGGTTGAACGAGCTTGGCGTGTACCTCCATCCCGAGGATCACCACGACATCATGCACGATCTTCAGGAGTTCGGCCGGGTCTCGAACCGGCAGCTTGAATTGAGGCACCGGTCGGGCAAATCGATCACCATCCTGTTTTCCGCCGAGTCGATTACCATCACCGGCCAGAACAATCTGCTGCTGATGATGACCGATATTACCGTGCAGGAGCTTCAGCAGGCGAGCATCAGCCAGCTCGAACAGGCCGTGGCCGACCGCACCGAGCAGTTGCAGGAGGATGTGGAGCGGCTGCACCGTTTCCTCAGCATGATCTCCCACGAATACCGTACGCCGCTGGCGATCATCCGTGGAAACCTTGACCTCATCACGCTCAAGCACAAGGGCGGTGATTACTCCCAGCAGCGCGAAATGAACAAGATCAAGCGCGCTATCGAACGGCTGGTTGAGGTGATGGAGGTCTCGATTCAGGAGAGCCGCATTCTCGAATCGAGGGAAGCCCTCACGGTCACCAACTTCAAGCTCGATCCGGCGATTGTCTCGCAGATCGAGGCGTTCCAGTCCATGTGGCCGGAAAAAGCGGTGCACTATTCAAGCCATCTCAACGGAACGGAGATCGTCGGCGAGCCGGGGCAGTTCAAAATGGCCATCTTCAACCTGCTCGACAACGCGCGGAAATACTCTCCCCTCGAAACGCCTATCGAAATGGAGTCCCATATCGACAATGGCGAGGTGATCATCACCATCCGTAATCAGGGCAAGAGCATTAACCGCGTCGAGAGCGAAGGATTGTTCGAAAAGTACCGGCGCGGCAGCAACGCGGCCAATACCGGCGGCGCGGGCATCGGGCTGTGGCTGGTCAAGGACATTATCGAGCACCATCATGGCAGGGTCAGTCTCTCGGGAATCGAATCGGGTGTCGAAGCGGTCGTCAATTTACCTTTGGCCGGAAAAAAAGATTGAGCTATTATAAGCAGTTACTCATAAACGACTGTACATGGCCAATCATCATAATATTATCGTTGTCGAGGACGACTTTGATTTCCGCGAAAGCATGGTCGAATACCTCGCGCTTGCCGGTATCGAAGTGACTGGAGTTTCGTCCGCGCTCGAGTTTTACAACGCCATCACCCGGCAGGAGTACCAGATCGTGGTGCTCGACATCGGCTTGCCCGACCAGAACGGTCTCGTTCTTGCCGAATTCATCCGCAAGAACACCAACATGCGCATTGTCATTCTGACCGCGCAATCATCCCTCGACAGCAAGATCACGGCCTATCGCTCCGGCGCGGATATTTACATGGTGAAGCCGATCGATTTTTCCGAGCTTGCCGCGTCGCTTCAAAGCCTGCTTGGACGAATCGATGCGAACGAAGCGAGCGTAGCGCCATCGCAGCCGCAAGCCGCGCCCGCGCCGCCGAAAGCTGCCGAACCCGGCTGGTCGCTCTCGCGCAACGACTGTATCCTCCACTCTCCCCAGGGCAGCGAGGTGTCGTTGACCTCAAAGGAGTTCGATCTGCTCGAAAAACTGGCCTCCTCTCCCAACGCAGTTGTCGAGCGTCAGGATTTATTGAAAGCTCTCGATTATGACAATGACGAATTCGGCAACAAGGCGCTTGATGCCCTCGTGCACCGGCTGCGGAGAAAGAAGGATGATCTCGACCTCCGTATTCCCCTGAAAACCATGCATGGCGTCGGTTACTCCTTTGCCGGTCCCATTGCAATTGTCTGAGTCATGACTCTTCTGCCGTAGCCCCATGAACAAAACCGTCGTCATCACTGGCAGCAGCCGGGGAATAGGGCTCGGTCTGGCCACGCGCTTTCTCGAAGCGGGGTGTCGCGTGGTGGTCAGTGGCAGCAGCAGCGAATCGACAAGGCGCGCGACGGATAGCCTGAAAAGGTTCGGCGAGCGGGTGGCGGGATTTGCCGCCGATGTCTCGACTCCAGAAGGGGTCGAAGCGCTGTTCGTGTTTGCCGAGCATTCGTTTGGCTGCATCGACATCTGGATCAACAACGCAGGTATCGCCCATCGTCAGCTTCCGGCCTGGCAACTTGGCGGCGATGAAATCCGTCGCGTGCTCTCAACCAACATCGATGGCGTCGTCAACGGCACGCTCATCCCCTTCAGGCGAATGCAGAACGTGGGTGGCGGCCTGATATTGAACATGGAGGGACTTGGCAGCGATGGCTTCATGTTGGCCGGCATGACGATCTACGGCACGACGAAAAGCGCCGTGACCTATTTCACGCGCTCACTTGCCAAAGAGGCGAGCCAATCGAATGTGAGGGTCGGCACCATAAGCCCCGGCATGGTCGTGACGGAGATGCTCCGGGCGACCGTCACGGAAGATGGCGAAGAAGCCGCGAAGCGGCGGCGTTTTTTCAACATCATGGCTGACGATGTCGAGACGGTCAGTGCGTTTGTGTGCAGGAAGGTTCTCGCCTCCACGGCGGCTTCGCCCCGTATTGCTTGGCTGACCAGACCGCGCTTTATCTTCAAGTTGCTCACTGCGCCATTCCGTCGCCGCGACTTTTTCGCATGAACGCTTGTTGCGTCGCCGTTACAGCGGAAGCCCGTACTCCGCGAGAATGAGCGGAACATGGCGAGGCACGAGAGTTTCAAGAAGCTCCGGGCGGCGGTACTTGACGTAATAGTAGTGCCGGATGAGGTGGTAGTCGGTCGAGTAGTGGGCGAATCCGATCCCTTTCGGCCCAACTATTGACAGCACACCAGCAAGCGCATGGCCCAGCCAGAGCGGAATGTTCCGTTCCTGTCGATAGGGCTTTTGCCTTCTTTTCATGCTCTCGATCACCTGCCCCGCCGTCGATTTGATCTGTTTTTCGCACTCCCATTTGCCGAATTCCGGGTAGCGGTCAAGCTCGCGCTCGACGAGGGAGAGCAGCTTCGCGCCGGTTTCCGTCCGCACCAGCACCCATTGCCGCTTCTGGTCCGGCAGCAGCTTTCCGGCAAGATAGCCGACGGTAATGTCGGCGAGGCTGTTGAGATAGTCGAAACAGACCATGCAGGCGGGCGGAAAGATGCCGGGATCGGCGAGTTCGTCGGGAAGGCTGAAGAAGGGCACTTTTTCGATGTGACCGTCGCGGTGGCGGATATGTATTCTGAAATCCTGCATGAACTCCATATGCTCAGCCGTCGCGGGCGAGGCGGAAATCCGCGCGAGCACCCGGTTGAACTGCGATCTTTCGAGGTTATCGACGCAAGGGATGCCGATGGTCACGATCTCCATCTCTTTCAGGTACTCATGGCGCTCCATGAAATCACGAAGCACATGCAGATGGCAGGCCGCGCCGATGACGAGCAGGCGCTTCAGCTTTTTTCGCCGGGCTTCACCGAGCGAGGCGAGCACGGGCGAGAGCACCGGTTTGTTGCCCTTCGACGCATCGATCTCCTCCAGCGTTTCTGCGAGCAACGGCTGGGAAAAGAAGTGGTTGTCGGGCGAGCGTTGCAGGGTGACGACTCCGTCGATCAGCTTTTCCTCGAACGCTCTCGCGGCGATTCTGGTGATGATGCCGCTCCACTGCGCGCCATCGATTGGCGCTTTCAACTGCGCGGTGAATCGCTCTCTTGTGATGCCGAAACGCATCTCGACCGGGTCGTCGAGCGAGCGCTCCCTGCCGAAAAGCTTGCGCTCTCTCTCGCCGAGCCAGCCGTTTCTGAAGACGCAGCTTTGCGCGCTTTCATCCGCAGGCCACTCACGGTTCGAGCATAATCCGCAGGAACTGCACAAGGTTTTGGTCATGGCGTTCAGATTCGATTCGAGCCTGTCATTCTGGTGAAAAGATGCCAGACTCAGTGCGCCTGGCCGGTCGGGCGGATGATGATTTCGCTCACATCCACATGCGGCGGCTGGTTGATCGCGAAAAGCACGGCGCGGGCGACATCCTCCGAATGCAGCTCCGGCGCGACGGGCTTTTGCAAACCCTCCCAGAACGGCGTATCGACGATGCCAGGCTCGACCAGCGTGACCCGCACGCCCATTCCGGCCACTTCGTTGCGGATCGCCTGCGCCATGCCGGTGACGCCCCACTTGGTGGCGGCGTAGAGGTTGCGGATCGAGGTGACGCGCCCCAGCACCGAGCCGGTGACAAGGAAGTGCCCTTTGGTTTTGACCAGCTCCGGCAGCGTGAGCCGCGCCGTTGCAGCCGCGCCGAAGAGGTTGGTCAGCACCATGTCGCGCCACTCGTCGGGCTGGTGTTCGCCCTCGATGAACGACGACCCTTTCGAGAATCCCGCATTGGCGAACACTGCGTCGATCCTGCCGAAGCGCTCGATGGTTTTCCGCACCATCTCCTCCTGCTGGCTCCAGTCCGACACGTCGCATACCACAGCCATCGCCCGCTCAGCGCCAAGCTCCGCTTCAAGCGCCGCGAGCTTCTCAGCCGACCGCGCCGCCAGCACGACCCGCCACCCCTCGCTGACCGCCTGAATCGCGGTCGCCCGTCCAATCCCCGTAGAAGCGCCGGTAATGAGAAGTACCCTGTTGTTGTCCGGTGTGCTCATGGTATCAAGTCCCTGTGGATGAAGTTGTTGTCAGTCGATATGGATGAAGAAATATACGACGGCGGCGAAATGTTTTTTTGGATGCGAGCTTGTCTCAAAAGGCTTTTATCAATCGTTTATTCAGGACTCAGTTTCCTTGTCATTCTGAACGAAGTGAAGAATCCATTTCTCGGAATATGGCTATAAACGGCTAATCCGCAATATCTTGCGAGGCTTTTCTGGATTCTTCGCCCGACTTTGCCGGACTCAGAATGACAATTGAAAACAGAGCTGAACTTTTGTTTTGAATGTCTTTTGAGGCGGCCTCACCTCATAATCTTCGGCAATCGCGTTTTCCAATCCGGGAAGAGCACGAGGTCGCATTCGACAGTCGGGCCGCTCTGGTGGACGAGTTCGAGTTCGCCGATGCGCTGGTGGGGTTCTTCGGCGAAGGCGATGGTCATGAGTTTCAGCACGGCTTTTTTGTACTCGGTGTCGTCGTTTCCAGCCAGGTGTTTGCCTTTCATTTCGAGCACGACGAGTTTGTTGCTGCCTTCGCTTTGCTGCATGGCGAAGATGAAGTCGGGATAGACTTTTTCGCGCCGCCACCCCTGCACGGCGTAGTGGTTTCGGGCGACGTTGCGGTGCCACCAGGTGAGCGCTTTCTGGCTGTCGAGATAGACGGCGACGTCGCGTTCGTCCTTGCTTGAGAAGTCGCCTTTGTAGATGGGGGAGAAGAGGCTCTTTTCGAGCGGGCCGCCGCTTTTGCCAATGAGCTGATCCGCGCCTTCCGGCTCGTAGGTCTCCGCTGTTTCGGGAAGCTGCCAGTTGCGCCCGTCGGCCCGTAGCCGGAACTGGATGCGCCCTTCGGCGACTTCGTGGCGGAAGAGCGCTTCGGCTTTGTCTGTCCGCAGTTTTTCGAGCCACTGGCGCAGCTCTTGGACGATGAGGCCCGAAATACGCCCGAGCGCCGCGTCGCTGAATCCCCGCGCCCGCAGCGCCGCGCAGAGGTCGCTCACAATATCGCTGGCCCACCAGGCGTTCGGCACGATGTCCGAAATCATGCGCACGGCGTAGGCGGTGTCGAAGACGAGCCGCTCTTGCGACGTGCCGATCGCTTCCGAGACGATGCGCTCGCCTTCGGAATCGACCAGACGGATGCGCTGCATCTGCTGTTCGGGGGCGCTGCCGTTCTGCGGAATGATCGCGGCAAGCGTTGAAACGTCGATCTCCCGCCAGTCGATGGCTGAAAGGATGTCCTCCTCGTAGCGCAGCGGTCGCGCCTCGCTGCCTTCGACGCGGAGCACCAGCGGCAGGTAAATTTGCGTCCGGGCGAATTGCGGGCGGCGGTGCACGGTTCGCGCTCCCGATGGCGTGGCGCTGTCGCTCGACCAGATCTCCCGCACCAGATCGCTCATGCCGTCCTCTTCGAGTCCCTTCTTGATGGCCGCAACCACCTCTGCGCTGTTGGCGTGGTGCGTGATGACGTAGCTTTCGTCGAGCAGCGGTACGCCGGTTTTCCGCGCATCGGGCTGGCGGAGGATGCGCCCGACGAGCTGGGTCATGGCCGAGAGGTTCGAGCTGGCCGCGAGCGAACAGAGCACGTAGGCGAAGGGGCAGTCCCACCCCTCCTGTAACGCCTGTTTGGTGATGATGACGCGGATGCGGTTCAGCGGACTGAGCAAGTCCTGATTTTCCGGCGCGGCGAGGTCGTTGGTGTCGGCGGTCTTGATGGCGATTTCGGCCTCGTCGAGTCCGGCGGTGTTGGTGAGCCACTCCTTCACGTCGAGCGCGTGGATGTGCACGCCGTCGCGCTGGTCGTTACCGGTGCGTTCGACCTGCGCGAGCAGGATCGGGCGGATGTAGCGCCCCGTGTCGGCCTGAAGCGTGCGGGCTGCCGCGTCGAGCTGGCGCAGCCTGCTGAGCGCCGCCGTGAGCGTGGCGTGCCAGTCCGAGCCGCTTCGTGGATCGAGATTGAGCGGCATTTTGATCATGCCCTCCCGGTCGAGGTCGATGCCCTGCACTTCGACGAGCACGTTGGAGTATCGTGCGGGCTTTGGATTCTTGCCGGTCGTGGGCGCGACATCTTTCGGCGTGGCGGTCAGCTCCAGCACGAAGCAGGGATTGAAGCCGTAGAGCGTCGCGAATGCGAGTTCCGAAACCGCTTTGTGCCCCTCGTCCATCACCACGACGGGACGGACGAGGCGCAGCGCGTTGCCGAGCGAATCCTTGATCTGTCGCCACGGGTAGGCCGAGTCGCCGAGGTCGTAGCAGTCGAGGTTCGGTGTCCGGTCGAGCGCCGCTTCGTGCGCCTCCTGATCGCCTTCGGGCGGAAAGAAGCCGCGCACGTCGCCCCGGTCGCGGAACATCCGCAGCGTCTCCTTGTTCTCGCGGTTGCCGGACTGGAGCATCAGCAGCATCACGCAGAGGTGGCTTTCGACGTCGCGGGCGTCGAGCTGGTCGCCTTTTTCGAGGATGCGCACCGCGTTGCCCGAAAGCACGTCGAGCATCTGGCGGTAAGGGTGCTGGCGGTCGGCGAGCTGGCGCTTGGTCTGCGCGTAGATCGCCTCGTTCGGCACGATCCAGAGCACGAAGCCTTTGTTGCGGCCAAGAAAGCGCCCGAAGATTTTCGAGAGCGCCGCCACGGCCAGAAAGGTTTTGCCGCCGCCGGTCGGCACTTTGAAGACAATGTTCGGCACCGGCCTCTGGAGTCCGTCCGCGCGGGATGAGCACGGAATCTGCCGGCGCGATTCGGGCAGCTTGCCCGCCGTTCGCAGCGTTTCCCAGGTATCGGCAGTGAAGTCGGGCGCGGTCAGTCCGAGGCCCGGATGTTCTGCGGCGACGCGGGTGATCTCGTCCGCACGCTTTTTCTGCGCGGCAAGTTCCGTCAGGTAGTCGTCGAGCCGGGCGAGCACGCGGCCCTGATAGTCGAGTTCACGCAGCGCCATGCGGTCAGCTCCTTTCGATTCGGTAGAGCGCCCACGGCAGCGGCGCGAATTCCACCGGCACCTGTTCTTCGTCGAGCACTTTTTGCGACACGAATTTGGCCGGGGCGAAAACGAGGTGGCGCTTGCCCGCCGGTTTTGAGGCGGCCAGTTCCCGCGCTTTGGTGAGCGTCAACGCGGAGTCGCGCGATTTGAGGAAGTCGAGGTCGGGCTTGTAGATGAGCCAGACGTGGAACGCCGACGACTCGCCGAGGTAGCCGCAGCCCTCCTCGCGTTCGATCATCGCCGCCGGATCGAGCGCTTCGCTGGTGGCCATGTGGAAGAGCAGCGCGCCCAACTGCGCGAAGCCCGGCAGGTTCTCGCCGGTGAGCATCCGCTCCAGATCGACCGCTTCGCCGAGGGTGCAGTAGGTGAAGCTGCCGCCGAGCCCTTCGACCCGTTCGGTGATGGTTTTGACCCCTTCGACGAGCAGTTCGCCGTCCTTGATTTTCTTGTCGATTTTGTCGAACTCGTGGCTGTAGAGGTTTTCGATGCCCGCGATTTCGTGCAGCAGCTTGTCGGCTTTTTTGAGGTCGGTGAAGGTGAGCGATTTGCGCAGCAGCTCCTCGCGTTGCGTGCCTTTGAAGCTGTAGCCGCCAATCACCCGCCGGACGCGCTCCGCCGTGAGGCTGTCGGCATACTCCTCGCACTCGACGAGAATGAACTTCCGCTCGCCCCCATCCTTCGCATTCGCCGCCAGCACCGCGTGAGCCGTGGTTCCCGAACCGGCGAAGGAGTCGAGGATGATTGAGTTTTCGTTGGTTGCGATTTCGAGAATATCAAGGATTAGTTCGAGAGGTTTTGGGGTGATTGTTGCCTCTGAACCTTTCAAGTCAGGAAAAACATCGCGAATAGTTTTCTTGGCTAAGTCAGTGTGTCCGGCAAATTTCCAATCCCACCAAGTTCCGGGGACAACAGCACCTCCATCTTTCAAAGAATGCCGATACCGTTTAAAGGCAGGAGTTGAAGACTTTCCATCTTTACCCCACCAAACCAGTCCATTTGACTGATTCTCTTGATGCTGTTCTTTTGAATACGCCCAAACACGAGAGCGAGATGAATAGACTTCTTCCTGTGTATTTGGATTCGTTATCGCATAATAGAGATTCGGACGTTCGTCTGCCGTTTTATTGCAGGTATAATCGCTTACTCGGAATACTCCGTTATCATCGGAATATCTGTACTGTTCATCTTTTTCTTCACTACGTGAAAGTTTATTTCTCGTCCATGAAAGTTTTGAGTAGACGAGAACATTGTCATGCATTGGAGCAATACCGGTATGGTCATTTGCAGCGGCATATTTTTTTTGCCAGACAATATTTGCTACAAATCCATCCTCCCCGAAAATCTCGTCGAGCATCATTCGGGCGTGGTGGACTTCGTTGTCGTCGAGGGTGATCCAGATGCTTCCGGCTTCGCCGAGCAGTTCGTGCAGGAGGCGCAGGCGGGGCCACATCATGGCGCACCATTTGTCATGACGGAGGCCGTCCTCGATGCCGACGGGGTTTTCGCTCAGCCACTGCTGCATCATCGGGCTGTTCACGTTGTCGTTGTAGCACCACCCCTCGTTGCCCGTGTTGTAGGGCGGGTCGATGAAAATGCAATCGACTTTGCCCGCGTACATCGGCAACAGCGACTTCAGCCCGTGCAGGTTGTCGCCGTGAATGACGAGGTTGCCATCGAGCCGGGCGTCGCCGACCGATTTCAAAGCGTCCGGAACCAGCGGCCGGTGGGGTACGGCAAGGTGGTGGTTGAAAACAAACTCCTTGCCCTTGAAGCTCAGTTCTGGCATGACCTGTTGTTTATCCTGAAAATTCCAGCCGGGCGTCCCGGCCTGTCCTGCATCAAATATAGGAAAACAATCGATATACGCCGGTAATTACTCAAGCGCCCCGTCCGCCAATCATCGCCCCTCCGTCACACCTTGGCGATCATGCGGTTGACGAGTTTGAGCAGTTCGCTGACGGAAAAAGGCTTTTGCAGATAGCTGGTATTGCCCGGAATCTGTTCCGGGTTGGTGTAGAGGGGAGCCGCGTAACCGGACATCAGGATGATCGGCAATTCGGGAAGGTTCGTCCGCAAGGCGTGGCTGAGTTCGATGCCGTTGAGACCGGGCAGCATGACGTCCGTCAGCAGCAGATCGACGCGGGCAAGCTGTTCCGGAGTGAAACGCAGGGCCTGTTCCGCATCGGCGGCCTTCAGGAGATTGAACCCCTGTGCCTTGAGAATTTCCGTGACGAGAGTGATCAACTGAGGTTCATCTTCGACGACGAGAATGGTTGGCCGGGCCTCATTGCCAAGACCCTTATCCTTGTTCATTTTATCCCTTTCCTGTTCTGTTGCATGGACAGGCAGCAAAATGTCGAATCTCGCGCCCGCGCCGGGCTTGCTGTGGCATTCGATGCTGCCGCCATTCTGCCTGACGATGCCATAGACAGTGGCCAGCCCAAGGCCCGCGCCCTTGCCGAACGCCTTGGTGGTGTAGAACGGTTCGAAGATATGCGGAAGGTTCATAGCGTCGATGCCTGCGCCCGTGTCGGTTACGGAGATTTTTACGTACTTTCCGGCAGGCAGATCGAGCCGCTCGCCGGGCATGGCCTTGCCGATTTTAACCGTGCGGGTAGCAATCGTGATGACTCCGGTATTGTCGATGGCGTCGCGGGCGTTGATGACGAGGTTGGTGATGATCTGAAACAGCTGGCCGGGGTCGAAGAACACCTTGGCCGGAAATGATTCGAGCTGCTGTTCGAGCTGGATGTTTTCCCGAAGCAGTTGCCGCAGCATCGGCAGGAGGTTTTCGAGCTCCGTATCGGCGCACAGGGCGCTCGGCTCCATTTTCTGCTTCCGGGCGAAACCGAGTAACTGCTGGACGATGGTCACGGAACGCTCCACGGCATTCTCGATGGCTTCGAGCTTGTCGAAGGATTCCGGATTGGTCTTTGGACTGGTCAGCATCAGCTCGGTGTTGCCGAGAATAATGGCCAGAATGTTGTTGAAGTCATGGGCGATGCCCCCCGCCAGCCGCCCGATCAGCTCCATTTTCTGAGATTGCAGGAGCTGCTGCTGAAGGTTTTCGCGCACCTGCTCCTCGTGTTTGCGCTCGGTGATGTCGATCGAGGTGCCGATATAGCGGACGATCTTGCCGGAGTCGTCACGCTGCGGAGTGCCGCGCGTCGTGAGCCAGAGATACGATCCGTCGGCGCGGCAGAGACGATGCTCCATATCGCGAATGTCACTTTCCGTGTGGAGAGCCGATTTCGCGGTTTGAATCACCCGGCCCCGGTCTTCCGGATGAATATGATCGACAAAAAATGCGAGCGATGCCGGGTTTTCATTTGCGCTGTAGCCGGTCATGGCCCAGAATTCGTCGGAACAGGAGACCTGGTCTGTTTTCATATCCCAGCTCCAGACGACCGCGCGGGTAGCGGCCAGCGCCTGTTTCAACTGTTGGCGCTTTCCGTCGAGTTCAATCTCGGCAAGCTTCCGGGCGGTGATGTCGGTCGCGATGCCAAGCATCCGGTCGATCTGGCCATCGGGGGTGAACTGATGGGCGCCGCGCATCGATAACCAGCGAATCTGGCCGTCAGCGCGGCGGAGGCGGCACTCCAGTTCGAGCGGCATCCGCTGCTCGATTGCTTCGTGCAACAATTGCTCGATTCTTGCGTGATCTTCCGGGAGGATGTGACGTGCGAGCGCCTTGTTGTAATTCCAGTCGTGCGGTATCGAATCGTAGCCGAGAATTCGCGCCTGTTCGATGGACATGGTGACCGACAGTGTTTTCAGATCGAGAGACCATACCCCGATATGGGCGTTTTCAAGGGCGAACTCCATTTCGGCCTTGTACTTTTTCAGTTCGCACTCTCGCTCTTTCTGTTCGGTAATATCTCTGGTGACTCCCATGAGCCGGACAAGTTTGCCCTGTTCGTCCCGTATCACTACGCCGGTGTCGGAGAGATAGCGTATCTGTTCGTCGTTTTTGCGGCGGATGCGGTATTCCACATCGAAGTGATCGAGCGTCGTCCGGAGCATCTGATAGAGCTGTTCGAGCGCCGCGCGATCTTCCGGCATCACATGCTCGATGAAGCGCTGGAAATTCCAGTCCGGCAAGAGCGCATCATACCCGAAAATGCGGCTGTGCTCCAGTGAGTTGCGGCAGACGCCGTTCAGGAAATCCTCATCCCACGCGCCAATATGGCAGCTTTCGAGCGTGTAGTTCCATTGTTGCAGCATCTCCTGATAGCGTTGCTCGGTCTTTTTTTTATCCGTGACATCCTGCACCATGCCGCACCATGAGACGGGCGCGCCGCTCTCATCGATGCGGGCGCTCCAGGTGGTGGACAACCATCGCATGCTCCCGTCCACCCGCCGGATGCGGAATTCATTCCGCAAAGTATTTTTTGAGGAGGCATTGCGTTCCCGGATGAATTCGATGCAGCGGGGCTGATCCTCTTCGATGACATGCGCCAGAAAGGTCTGTTCCGTCCATTCGACCATGTTCGGCTCATAGCCGAAAAGCCGGTCATGACCCGGACTGCGGACGACTTTTCCGCTTTGGAGGCTCAAATCCAGGATAGCTGTCGATACCTGTTCAAGCGCGGCGTTGGTGCGCTCGAGAATCTCCGCGCTGGCCAGTTCCGCGCGTTTCTCTTCAGTGACGTTGCGTGAAATGACAAGCAGTTGCGCGGAGGAGCTGTTTTCCGCATGAACCGCATAGAGGTCGCGCCTCAAAACCCTGTCATCGAGCACCTCCTCGACGGTCAGCGGCGCGCCGGTTCGCAACACTGTTTGTACCTCGGTTTTACATCGCAATCCACTCCCTTTCGGGTAGAGGTTGCTTGCGTCGAGCAAATCGTAGATGTTTGCGCCGATGCACTTCCGGAGCGATTTGCCGAAATGCCCGGCCATGCCGGGATTCGCATCGAGCACGATGCCGTCAGGATCGATGATGTATACCGGTTCGGGGTGGGTTTCGAAGAGCGAGCACACCTGGCCAAAAGCGGGATGGCTCTCTTTATGGGGGCGTTGCTTCATCCGATTTTTGATTCGCTAAACTTGTTTAGACACGCCGTCTCGATTGATCGATCGAGACGGTCAGATGTGGATCAAATCGGCAGAGCGATCGGGCAACATCGATGCTCCGCATGAGCAAATATAGCGCTTTGGGTCGATCTTTATGATGACAAAAGGAGATTTACGCGCGCCTTGGCTTGTCTGGAAGTTGTTGATTTGAAAAGCCTTAAACTACGTCAAATCCATATCGAATTTTCTCGAACCCGAATGCCGATCTCTGCCAGACGATTTCGGGTCTCCGCATCGAACTGGAGGCGGCGAAAAATTTTCAGAAGCGCATTCTGGTCTGTTTGCCGGTTTTTCCATAGATTTGCACCATAGTTATCAACCCCAAATCTGTTGTTCCCATGGCTTTGATGGATCCTGCGAGCTGGATGTTCGTGCTGGTTGTGAGCATCGTCTGCTCGATTGCGTGCGCGGTTATTTCGATGAAGAAGGGGTATGGCGGCACTCAGGTGTTCGCATGGTTCATCGCGGGTTTTGTGTTCAGCGTATTCGCCCTGATCGCCATCATTCTTGCCCCGCACTCGCATGAGGAGGGGATGGAGTAGAGTATTTCACGATCCCGCATTGGGGACGTAAGATTTGTAACTTTTTCCCCTGTCGGGACATGGCCTCGCTTTACAGAATGGCGAAATTGCTTCTGATGCTCTATGATGTTTCAATGGGCAGAAGTTATTTCGGGGCTGAGCATCTCATTATTTCATCATGGAATCGACAATTAATCATCCAGCGCTTGTTGCACAAGATGAAGAAATTCTTTAAAAGAGAACGGCTTTTGAATAAAGTGATATTTTGGTGGGAATTGCATAATCTCGTTGCAATAACCTGAAATAAATATGATGTTGATATCTGGATATTGTATTTTTAATTCATCAGCAAATTTTTTTTCACTCATCACCGGCATAATCAAATCTGTGATCAATAGATCAACAACTCCAGAATGCTGCTTTGCCAATTCCAGAGCCTGAGTCGTGTTAGAGGCGAGTAAAAGCGTGTGCCCATGCAAATAGAGCATCTTTTGAATCAACATTTGCACATTTTTATCATCTTCAACCAGCATAATGGTTTTATGACTATTTTTAGCAGGGATTGTTCCTTTATCTGCAATGAGAGGAGTAATGAGATTATTTTTATGGAGCGGCAATATGATACTCGCCGATGTTCCTTTACTGATGGTACTGCTCACCTCTATATTCCCGTAATGTTGTTTTACAATGCCATAGATAGCAGAAAGGCCAAGACCGTAAGCCATTTTGAAATCTTTCGTGGTAAAAAAAGGCTCAAATATATGAGGTATAATCAAAGGATCAATCCCTGTGCCAGTATCGTTTATGATCAGTTGAGCATAATCACCTTCGAGCATATTTAACCGAGTCGCCTCCTGTTTGTCCAGCGTTACAGTTTTGATATCTATCGTTAAGCATCCTTCATCAGGTATCGCATCCTGTGCGTTTAAAGCGAGGCTGAAAACAATCTGCTTGATCTTATCAATATCTATTTTTACGCAGGGACAGGAGCTGTCATGTTGTATATTGATAATGATATTATCTCTTATGGCGCTTCGCAGTGACTGCTCGAACTCGACTATCGCTTGATTGAGTTCAACATGTTTTAATTGCAGGTACTGTGAGCCTGTATAATCGATTAACTGATCAATCAGACTTGATGCTCTTTTTGTGGATTTATGAATTTGCTGGCAGTATTCAAGCTGCTCATCGTTTTCCTGAAAGAGTTCTCCCAAGAGTTTTGCATATCCTGAAACGGGTGTCAAGGTGTTGTTCAGTTCATGGGCAATACCACCAATAATACGATTGATGGAATCAGTTTTTTGGCGCTCATACAGCTTTTTTTCGACATCTTTTTGCCAGTATTCCTCTTCAGTTCTTTTACTTATGTTGCGAGCAATGCCGACAATGCCAGTGACCTTGCCCGTTTCATCCAGTATAAATGTCGTCATTACTTCGGTCATGACTGTTGAACCATCTTTTTTGACCTGCTCAAACTCATTTACGCCAAACCGTGCTGACAAATCACCAGATTCAATGCTTATGATGCGCTGTTTGACCAATGCATGTGCCTTTGCCGCTGAGTCTGGCGTGAGTGCATCATAAAGGCTTTGTTGTTCCACTTCATCCGGAGTAAATCCTCTTAAACGGAATACTGACGGCGATGCGTAGGTATATCTGTTTTTCTTGAAATCATAAAACCACAGAACGTCACCGGCGTTTTCAAGAATGAGTTTGAATAATGAGACATTTTCGGAATATTTTTTCTCCTTGACCTGCTTTGTCATGATATTATTATTTACGTTTGAATAATACCTCTTCGAGAGTGGGCTCAGTCTTTTATGTGGAAACTAATTTTCAAACGGTTCACTCCGGTTTGTCAGATCTTTTTGATTGTTGCACCAGGTCTCTATAAAACTACAGCTAAAGGTACATGTTGTTGATTGACGATACTCGAATGAAATTCATTCTAAATACAATCGGATTCGACTTTTGCTTTTCGAGGGCCTTGATTTTTCAGTTTTACGCTCACACTCACGGGCGGTCAGGCATGAAAACCAAGTATTGTCCACAGTATCGTAAACGCACAAATCCTTTTACTTCTGTCGGTTGATATAGCGTTCGATTGCGATTTTGATTGTGTAAGATGGTTCAGGAGCGGACAGGGGGCATTTTTCCGCGATACACATCATGGTCATCACGCAGGTTTACGCGACAATACGTTCTTGAGTTTGCACTTTTCTGGATGGATTTAATATGTGTGTGCATAAAATTCGCATATCTGATTAGTGTTGTTTTTGAAATTTTATATTCATTCTGATTTTTAGAGAGGTACTTATACTTCTGAATATTTTTATTAATCCAGCAAATATAAATCTCAACTTTCTTCGCTCAAGAGCTTGGTTAGTAAAACATTTTGAGATTCAGGTATTGTCACCATTTTTTTGCGGATTGATAACGATTTACGCCACTTTGCCAGTGCGGCGAATATGACAGCCGCTGCGAGCACTATAGCGCTCGTTGGCTCTGAAAGATCCACGTATGGAAGGGTGTTGATACTCTGTTTATCAGTAACCGCAATGAAGTTATTTTGTTGCTCATTCGTGGTATGGACAGGCGTGCTGACGCCGTTATTTTTTAGCGTTGAGTCGATGAATGTTTCATCGGATGTTGATGCATGGTTCGATATCTTGCCAGCATTATCAATATCAATCGAACCAGCATAAATCCACCCATTGCCATAGTTAACATGGATAGAGGCTTTTTCTGCAACAGCGTGATTGGTCAAAAACAGGCTGAAAGCAGCTAGAAGAAAAAGTATTTTTTTCATAATTGTTCAATTTTTTTTGCTACAGAGCTACGAAGTGTCTAAAGTAATTATGATGCCGATCCATGCAGTCAAGTTATCCAGGCAATTCAGCTTACGCTTATTCATTCATCCCGTCTCTATTCTTCTATGTACCTCTTCGCAGCATATAGCGGGTGATTGTATTGATGCTATGCGAAGTGCAGCGTAAATAATGATACGCCAAGTTGATTAACTCAACATACCTAAGTACATTTTATTGCTTATCTGTACTGGAAATGAATCCGTTAACTTAACTTCGTACATATTTATTTTATCCGAGACATGAGTTCCTTCATTGATATTTTAATTTTTATAAAAAGGTCGATTTTTACGCTTTCTTTTGACAAGGAAAGATACTCTCCTGAAATCTTGGTATTTACTTTAAAATACCGCAAACTATCAATTGAGAATCTTTGAAATTGCCTTCTATAGTCACGGCTTTGCTGATTAGGCTCGCTGTTATAATTGTATTTTTAAGGTCGTTTTAGTTGATTTTTTATCTTCAAAAGCAATAGGGACTTTCTTGTTATTGGGTAAATTAGGAAAGGAAAGAGAATCGATATAATGCTGATTTGATTGGCTCGAATCGACCTCTGTAATTACCCTCTTGTTTATTATAGAAAAAAGCGTTCTTATGTTGATCAAGGGATAAAATATTTTAATAATTAACAAATTCAAAAACGCTTTAATGGGTAGCCCGAAAAACCACTTCCTGTTATTGGGATTAAATTTCTCATGATTTTTTAATATAAATCTTGATAATCCTTTTCCTTTTTTTGCACATTTAATCATGCGTTTGACATTTCGCTTTCCTGTATCTTCGTATCGAAATGTATGAGTGTAACCATTAGCCCCTTCAATGCTAATCCAGTCTTCACCATAATTATATGATAATATGGGAGATGCTGAGCTGATATATTTATTGGTTTTCATAATATTTCTCGTTTATTATAGCAGCCAAAAGACTTTTCACTTATAAAATTCGGCAGTATTTGACACTCTGACGAGTCGGATTATTCTACGGCATCCGTAAGGAAAGAGACCGTAAGTCTTTGAATAATCAACTTTAACAGCATTTGCTTGACCTCTGAGCATCTCTGTTATTACTGGAGATGAGAAAATAAAGCGCCTTTTAAGAATCATGCTAATTAATACTCTGGTAATTACGTTTAATGCATTATAATTACAATAGAAAAATAATAATAAATACAATAAACGCAAGAAAAAAGATTCAGATTGCGGTTAATTGCCGTATTTAATTTTTTTATTACTATAATGATACGTTAAATTGAATGGCTTTGGTAGTATTGAGCGTGCGGGGTGATTACAAATGCAATAAATGCAATAAATGCATTTGCCAATAGCGCCTCGTTTAGTATATGCTTATACCTACAATAATTACTTGTAAATAAATTTATTACATATACAGATAATCCAAATATCAAGAGATGTAACTGTACTTGAAGAGGATGTGATATTACTACATTCACTTTATCTTCATATGCTCTCGTTGACCATCAGCGAGAGATATCCCAACCTGAAAAATTCGTGAGCAGCATAAAATCCCGGGTTCCTGCTCAGCCTGCTGTCTGAGTATGGTCACTGACCACTCGAAAAGTACTTTATGGCAAGAAAGTCATATTACTCCGGCCATTAAAGGTGTCAATCGTTGGTGGGATTAGGGTTGCGCCTGATGTCATTCTGAGCGTAGCGAAGAATCCAGAACTCTTTGTTTCGTAACAAGATGGATTCTTCATTCCGCTTCG
>Ga0326726_10000517_pt1 | contig 35785 bp, 34 predicted proteins | sample MHFenrmetagenome_2_FD_207603 | JGI IMG/M metagenome (GOLD analysis project Ga0326726, IMG submission 207603) | Lab enriched peat soil microbial communities from Michigan Hollow, Ithaca, NY, United States - MHF15MN | ecosystem: Environmental > Terrestrial > Soil > Wetlands > Peat | place: USA...
GTGGACCCCCAAGTGCAATAGGGCAACATCGATGCCTGATGTGGAGGGTCCATGCAAAAGTTCTGTAAATGGCTTCTGCTGCTCTTATTCTTGGTGAGCCTGCCGGTGATGGCAGACACACTAATTTCAATTAGCACCCCGAACCCCTTCAACGCGCTGAGCGTTAACACCGACCAGGTGCTGGCGACAGCGTGGTATCTGCCCCAGAGCTATGACTCCGTGCGGATCACTGCTAACCTCTGGTCCGATGGTGGGACTTATTCCGCGTATCTGATGGACGCCATCGGACCGCAGGCCACTGCCCTAGGTAACCAGATTGCCTCCACCACGTTTACTGCCGGTATAGCGCCCTCCGACATACTGCTCTGGAACGGTCTCTCGCTCGGCCCGGGCTTCTACTACCTGGTCATCGGTAGCACCGATCCAGCCTCTTTTGGCGCCTGGAGTTCAGAGTTCTCTCCGACCGTAGCCTTGGCTCCGGGAGTGGTGCAAGGCGACGGCTCCGGCGTTCAGTTCTACGCCTTCGGTACGGACGTGAACACGGGGTACCTGCCGGCCTCCGCCTTTCTCATCGACGACTCGAGTTCTGGCGGACAACTGCTGTACAGCGTCAGCACGGCCCCCGTGCCCGAGCCCTCAACCTTGCTCCTGCTCCTGAGCGGCTCGCTCTCGTGGGGATTGACCAAGATACGGCGTCGCCGGCCGTTCTAGTGGGGCCCAGCAAAGTCGAGGACGCCCGCGGCGGTTGCGCCACGATGAACACGGATGTGATGCGATCCGTGTTCGTCCGTGGCGATCCGTGGCCTGGTTTTATTTCTGCGCCGGGGCGGGCTCGGCGATGCGGTGCGAAACGTTGAAGACCATCTGGCGGCGCGGCAGGTCGGCGTCCACGACCACGTGATCGCCGTGCAGGACTTCGCCGTCGAGAATCTTCAACGCCAGCGGGTCCTGGATCATGCGCTGGATGGCGCGCTTCAGCGGACGCGCGCCGTACTGCACGTCGTAGCCTTCCGCGAACAGCAGGTCTTTGGCTGACTCGGTAAGCTCGATCGATATCTTGCGATCGGCCAGCAGGCGGCGCAGGTCTTCCAGCCGCAGGTCCACAATGCGCGTCAACTGCTCCTTGTGGAGCGGGTTGAAGATCACGATATCGTCCACACGGTTGAGGAACTCGGGCTTGAAGTTAGTCCGTAGCGTTTCCATGACCTTCTCGCGCCCTTGCGCCAGCTCGGTCTCGCGGTTGACCCAGCTCCCCTTGGGATTGAAGTCCTGCGGGGTCATGTAGGCGGAGCCGAGGTTCGAGGTCATGATGACGATGGTGTTCTTGAAATCCACCACGCGGCCTTTGCCGTCGGTGAGGCGGCCGTCGTCCATGATCTGCAACAGGATGTTGAAGACGTCGGGGTGCGCTTTTTCGATTTCGTCGAAGAGCACGACCGCGTAAGGGCGGCGGCGGACGGACTCGGTGAGCTGCCCGCCTTCTTCGTAGCCGACGTAGCCCGGAGGCGCACCGATCAGGCGAGAGACGGCGTGCTTCTCCATGTACTCGGACATGTCTATGCGCACCATGTTGTGCTCGTCGTCGAAGAGAAACTCGGCGAGCGCGCGGGCAAGCTCGGTTTTGCCGACGCCGGTCGGGCCGAGGAAAATGAATGAGCCGATCGGGCGACGCGGATCGCTGAGCCCGGCACGCGAACGGCGAATCGCATTGGAAACTTTCTGCAGCGCCTCATCCTGGCCGATGACGCGCTGGCGCAGGCGGGTCTCCATCTCGATCAGCTTCTTGACTTCGCCCTCCAGCATCTTGCTGACGGGAATGCCGGTCCACTTGCTGACGATGCGGGCGATGTCTTCCTCGTCCACTTCTTCTTTCAACATGCGCGACGCCTTGCCGTCGGACTGCGCGTTCAGCTTGTCGAGCTCGGCCTGCACTTGCGGCAGCTCGCCATACTGAATCTGCGAGGCGCGGGTGTAATCACCCTTGCGGATGGCGGTTTGCTCGTCGAGCTTGAGCTGCTCGATTTTGGCCTTCAGCTCGCGGATGCGGTTGATTGATCCCTTCTCCTGCTGCCAGACCGCCTTCAGCCGATTGGACTGCTCGCGCAGGTTCGCCAGCTCTTTTTCCACCACCGAGAGACGCTCGCGCGAGTTGGGGTCGTCTTCCTTCATCAGCGCCTGGCGCTCGATTTCCAGTTGCGTGGCGCGGCGCTCGAGCTGATCGATCTCCGTGGGCATGGAGTCAATCTGGATGCGCAGCGAGGCGGCGGCTTCGTCAATCAGGTCAATGGCCTTGTCGGGCAGAAAACGGTCCGAGATGTAGCGGTGCGAAAGCGTGGCCGCGGCGACGATCGCCGAATCCTTGATGCGCACACCGTGATGCACCTCGTAGCGCTCCTTCAGACCGCGCAGGATGGCAATGGTGTCCTCGACGTTGGGCTCGCCCACGAAGACGATCTGGAAACGGCGCTCCAGCGCGGCGTCCTTCTCGATGTACTTGCGGTATTCGTTCAGCGTGGTGGCGCCGATGGCGCGCAGCTCGCCGCGAGCGAGGGCCGGCTTGAGCATGTTGCTGGCGTCAATGGCGCCTTCGGCGGCGCCGGCGCCAACCAGCGTATGCAGCTCATCAATGAAGAGAACGATCTTGCCTTCCGACTCCTCGATTTCCTTGAGCACGGCCTTGAGACGGTCTTCGAATTCGCCGCGGTACTTGGCGCCGGCAAGCATGGCGCCCAGGTCGAGGCCGACTACGCGCTTGTTCTTGAGGACTTCGGGAACGTCGCCGGAGATAATGCGCTGGGCGAGACCTTCGACAATGGCGGTCTTGCCGACCCCGGGTTCGCCGATCAGTACGGGGTTGTTTTTCGTGCGGCGAGAAAGCACCTGCACGACGCGGCGGATTTCTTCATCGCGGCCGATAACCGGGTCGAGCTTGCCGCGCCGGGCGAGTTCGGTGAGATCGCGCGCGTAGCGCTCCAGGGCCTGGTACTTGGCTTCGGGGTTCTGGTCGGTCACGCGCTGCGAGCCGCGCACCGCGGTGAGCGCTTTTAGCACGGCGTCGTGGGTGGCGCCGTGGCGCGCGAGCAATTCCTGAGCGGGATCGCCACGCAGGTCAGACATGGCGAGCAAAAGATGCTCGGTGGAGACGTAGTCGTCCTTGAAGTTGTCGGCTTCCTTGAAAGCCTGGTTCAGCAGTTGCTGCGCGGACGGCGAGAGCGTCGGCTGGGCGGCTGCGCCGGAGACACGCGGCAGGCGCTCGAGCGCCTGGTTAACCTGGGCGAGGATCGCCTGCGGGCCGACACCAATCTTCTCCAGCACCGGCGCGATGATGCCTTCGCGGTCTTCAAGCAGGGCGGCGAGCACGTGCACGGGCAGCAGTTCGGGATTGCCGCGCTCGGAGGCCGCTTCACTGGCGCGCTGCACGGCTTCCTGCGCCTTAACGGTTAATTTGTCCCAACGAATTGGCATGTCCTTAGCCTTCAGCTTTCAGCCATCAGCCGTCAGCTAAAGACGAGTGATGCTGAAAGCGTCTTCTATTATGAATGTTGGATTCCTTGTCTCGTTCAAAATTCAAAAAACTCGGGGAGACGGTGAACACTGCCGCCTCCCCCCGGTTTCCGTAACTGAGAGCTGACGGCTGACAGCTTGTTTTACGCCGCCTTGGCCTTGCCCTCCAGGGCCTTCTGGCCGATGTTGACCTTGATCTGCTTGGGCTTCGCTTCGGCCTTCTTGGCCAGCGCGATCTTGAGCACGCCGTTATCGTATTCGGCGTTGACGTTCTCCGCGTCCACCGTGCTGGGCAGCGTGAAGGCGCGGAAGAAGCTGCCATACCGGCGCTCCACGCGGTGGAAGTTCTCTTCCTTCTCTTCCTTCTCGAACTTGCGCTCGCCGCGCACGGTGAGGGTGTTGTTCTCCAGGCGGACATCAATGTCCTTCTGGTCGATGCCCGGGACCTCGATCTTAAGCGTGATGTTGTGATCATCCTCGTAGATGTCCACCGGCGGCACGAAGGTGCTGGTGGTCAGCGCTTCGTCGCGGGTGACCGGAGCAAAGCTGTCCTGGAACAGGCGGTTCATGCGATCGGTGATCAGGTTCAGCTCCTGGAAGGGATCCCAACGAGTGATAGCCATAGCAAGTTCCTCCTCAAAAATCGTGGTTGACTCGCCTCAAGCGCAATGCTTGGAAGGCTTGATTCTGTCTTGACAGTTTCGGATCATAAAATCTTAGTGCATTGTTGTCAAGTATTATTTTAGGTTTATTTTCAATAGCTTGTATAGACGTTTCCGTGAATTTGGTAGGTGCAGCCTTGCGGGAGTCAGACTATTTCTTCTCGATGCGAACCAGGCGGAAGGTCAGGGTGCCCCAGAACATGCGAGCACGCATTTGGACGGGGATGCGGCGGGCATCGTCGGAATACCAGATCCAGACGTGCCCGCGATCTTTGAGCAGGCCGCTGGCGGCTTCCGGCGCGACGCGGATGGTGGAAAAAGTTCCGGCAGGGGTTTTGACCTGCTCGCGAGCCTCGACGTGGGCGCGGACGTCCACCGTGTCGCCACCATCGTTGAGCGGAAAGACATAGGTGGCATTGGGCGTCAGGGGCAGCGCGGCGACGTAGAAGATGCCGGAAAGGACGTCGGTGACGCAGCCGGGGATTTCGTGCTCGTCGTGCTTCGCCTGGCCGTCCTTGAGGTTGGTTTCGTCGAGCACGGCGCGGTGACGCGAGTAGTTGAAGTTGATGAGGGTCTCGCGGGCATGGAAGCCCTCTTCGGTGTGCTTGGTGATGCCCACGGAGCAGAAGGTGTGGGGGTCGAAGATGGACTGGAAGCGGTCGTGGACAGGATACAGGAGGGCGACCACGCCGGTGGAGTTGGCGGTGCCGCTAACGCGTTCGTTGTCGCCGGCAAGGTCGAGACTGATGCGGGCGGTGCCGGCGCTCCAAAGGCGCCATTCGGCTTCGTAGATCAAGGACTGGCCGTTGGGATAAGTGTAATTGGGCGGCGCGGGGTGGATCTGAGCCAGGGGGCCGATGGTGGAGGGCGGCGCGGGCTGCTGGCTGGTGAGGTTCAAAGCCAGAGCTGCGCACAGCAGGGCGAAGGCGGTCGTAAGCAGGAGGCGTTTCATTACGCGCAGGGTCGGCCTAGCGTTGCGGCCAAAGCAACTTGGCCGCCAGCGCCGCCATCATGGCCGCTGTACCGATCAGTGCATTGTACTCGCGATGGCGGAGATAACGCTGACGCGAGAATGAGCCGCCGGCCGCCGAGTGAAACCGCAGCCGCGGAAGGAAGCGCGGGACGCGACGGGCATAGGTGTCGAACCCGGGAAAACGCGAGCGCAGAAACTCCTCCTCCGAGCGGATGACGGGGACGTAGATGGCGGTGAAGAGAACGATGATCGCCAGTACCACCCATCCGCTGCGCGCCGCCACGGCAAATCCGGCGGCGATGATGATGGAACCGACGTAAAGCGGATTGCGCGTGTAAGCGTAAGGGCCGGAGGTGGTGAGTTCGGAATCCTTGCTGATGTGTCCGGAGGCAACCGCGCGTAGGGCAACGCCGGCAAGAGCGATGACACCGCCGAAGGCGATGGAAAGCCAGGTCGGCTGCGCCAGCCAGAGGTAGAGCACGGCAAAGAGGAAGCCGAGAGGAACGCGAATGCGGCGCGCGACCTGTGACCAGGTCCTCGTCATGGACGGACCTCGGCGGGCTGCGCGAGCAACCAGCGCGCGGCGGCAATCACCTCGGCGGCAGTAATCTGCAGCAGGCCTTCGTCCGGCTCTGGACGATGCGAGCTGGTGGTGCGGCTCGCCGGTGAGCGCAGAACAATCGCACGATTGCCGTACGGGCCGCTGCGGGCGGGGTCGGTGGGACCGAAGAGCGCGACCACGGGGACGCCGAGGGCGGCAGCAAGGTGCATCGGGCCGGTGTCACCGCCCACGAACAGGCGCGCGCGGCGGGTGAGGCCGATCAGGTCGGCAACCGAGCTTGACATGGAAATAGCCGCGCCGCCGGCCGCACTCTCCAGGGCACGGGCCAGATCTTCTTCACCGGGGCCGAAATTGACGATGGAGTCCAGGCCGTGAACGGCAAGGGCGCGCACGACCTCGGCGTAGCGCTCGGCCGGCCAGCACTTGGCGCCCCAGCCGGCGCCGGGGTTCACGATGGCGAAACGGTGCAGACCGGATGAGTGGAGCCGCCGTTCGACATGGCGCTCGGCGGCGGGATCGTGTGGCAGCGGGAAGCAGCCTTGCGCTTGTGCCGCGGAGCGGAGACCCGGGCCACACAGCTCGGTAACAAGAGAGATGTTCTGCTCGACGATGTGCCGGCCTCGCGCGGCGACCTGGTGGGTGTAGAAGAGCGTCGCCGGTTTTTCGCGCGGCTGCATGAAACCGAGGCGGCGCGGCGCGCGCGACAACAGGGCCACCATGGCCGATTTCCATGCACCCTGGAAATCAATGGCAACGTCGTAACCCGGGTCGCGCAGCTCCCTGATTGTGCTGCGAACTTCACGCCAGGTTTCGCCGGAAAATGGCACGGCGCGCCAGCCGAGGGTGTCCACGGTGTGTACCTTATCCACCAGCGGCTTCTGCGGCGAGCGCGCGCCGAGGAGCGCGGCATCGGACGAAAGCAGGTTGCGCCAGCGCGGCTCGACCGCCCAGCCGAGGGTCGCATGGGGAAACGCGTCGCGCAGTGCGGCGACGGCGGGCAGCGTGTGGATGATGTCGCCCATGGAGCCGAGGCGCACAATGAGCAGCCGCTCGACGGTCACGAGCGCTCCTGGTTGCCCATGCGCGCGATGAAGTCGGTGGCGGAGTGATCCTTGGGATCGCCGACGATGGCCACGCGCCCGCCGCACTCGACGACGGTGTCGCGCTCGGGAACATTATCAGCGGTGTAGTCGGTGCCCTTGGCGTGAATGTCAGGACGGATCACACGGATAAGGGCGCGCACGTCGGGTTCGGGGAAGATGACGACGGCGTCCACGCCGGCGAGCGCGGCAAGAATTTCGGCGCGCTCGGCGGCGGGCATCAGCGGACGCCCGGCGCCCTTCAGCCCGCGCACGGAGTCGTCGGCATTGAGGCCGACAATGAGACGCCCGCCGAGTTGCTTGGCGGCGTGCAGGTAGCGGATGTGGCCGACATGCAGCAGGTCGAAGCAGCCGTTAGTGAGGATGATGCGCTCGCCGGCGCGGCGCCATTCATCAACGCGGCGTCGGAGTTGTTCGCGGGAAAGGATTTTGTCTTCGGGCGCGTTCATCAAAGAAACAACTTAACCACGGATTTACACGGATTCACACGGATCAAATTCCATTTGCCCTATCCGTGCTGATCCGTGGCGATCCGTGGTTTGCCTTTCGCGGGCGACACGTCCTCTGCGCTGTCCACGGCCTGCAAGAGTTCTTCGCGGGTGACGGTGGCGGTGCCACGCTTCATGACCACGATTCCACCGGCATAATTGGCCAAGCGCGCGGCAGATTCGGCGTCGGCGCCAGCGGCCAGCGCGGCAGTGAAGGTGGCAATCACGGTGTCGCCCGCGCCCGTAACGTCGGCCACCTGGTCGCTGCCGTGAATCGGAATCTCAATCGGCTTCTCGCCGCGCGTGAAGGCGACCATGCCGTCGCGACCGCGAGTGATGACCAGCGAGTCCAGCTTCATGCGCTCCAGAATTCTCTTCCCGGCGGCGAACAGGCGCGCCGGCTCGTTGCCGATGCGGATGCCGAGCGCCTGCTCGACTTCGGGTTCGTTGGGCGTGGCCGCGGTGGCGCCGGCGTACAGCAACAGGCGGTAGCGCGAGTCGAGCGTCACCGGAATGGCGTCAAGTGCGCCGCGGGAGCGCAGGTCTTTGAGCATTTGCGGCGTGGCGCTGCCGTAGCCGTAGTCGGAAACCAGCAGCGCGTCGGAGGCGCGAAGAAAGCGCCTGGCGGCATCCACCAGATCCTGCTGATGAATGAAACTGAGTTCGCTTTCCGGCTCGCGGTCCACGCGCACCACCTGCTGGCGCGCGGTGTGCGTCATGCCGGCGAGGATGCGCGTCTTGGTGACTGTGGTGTGGCCCTTCAGTTTGAGGACGCCCGAGGTGGCGATACGTTTCTGGCGAAAACGCCGCAGCAGCAGGCGTCCGGGCTCGTCGTCGCCGATCACGCCCACCGGCAGCACGGTAACGCCGAGGTCGGCAAGATTATAGACGGCGTTGGCGCCGCCGCCGGGAAGCACAGTGCGGTCGCGGTGCTTGAGAATGAGCACCGGGGCTTCGCGGGAGACGCGGGAGATTTCTCCGTAGATGAATTCATCGGCGACGAAATCGGCAATGGCGGTGACCGTGAGGTGCGGAAACGCCTCAACGATCTTGCGCAATCGTTCGGATTGTTTCGAGTGCTTCAAAATGACCGTAGCTGGGAGTTGGTAGTTGGTGGCTAGGGCTCGGCGTTCACAAGCCGCCAGCTACCAACTGCCAGCTACCGCGTTACAAATTGCAAATTGTCTCATGACACGGGTTTCCCGCGCGTCTTCAGGGTCTCCAGCATGTAATCCAGGGCGCGCGCGGAGTCGGCGAGGTCCATCTTCACCGGCACCGCCACCAGTGGCTTCAGTGAGGCCAGATAGCCGCCGAGGTTGACCGCGTCTTTTTCCGTGGTGAGGAACCCGCCGGCCTGATTCTGCTCGGCGACAAACTGGAGATCGCGCAGGTCTTTTTCGGTGTAGGCGTGGTGGTCGGGAAAGACGACCTCGGCTGCGGGATCAACGCCCGCCTTGCGAAGCTGCGCGAAAAAGTTCTGGGGGCGCGCGATACCGCAGAAGGCGAGCGGGCGTGGCGGCACGTCGCGCGTCACGATTCCCCGGCGGACGCGCCACACGGTTTTGCCGGCGAGCGGAAATTTGACGGGATCGGCGCCGCTGGCGAGCACGACGACATCGGCGCGGCGCAGGGCACTGAGGGGCTCGCGCAGCCGTCCGGCGGGTAGGAGACGGTCGCGGGCATCGTCAGGCGTGACCAGCACGATGTCGAAGTCGCGTGCCAGTTGGCGGTGCTGGAAGCCGTCGTCGAGCAGATGAAGCCGCGGTCCGAAGTGCTGTTCGGCAAAGACCCCGGCCTGGTAGCGGTCTTCGCCGAGCACCACCGGCACCTGCAGGCGGCGCGTGATCAGCAGGGGTTCGTCGCCGAAATGTCGTGGGAGTCCGGCGGGATCCACCAGCACAACCCCGGTGGTTTTGCGGCGGTAGCCGCGAGACAGAACGTTGAACGGAATACCGCGCGCTTTGAGCAGCTCGCCGAGAAGAATGACGAACGGAGTTTTGCCCGAGCCGCCGACCGACAAATTGCCGACGCTGACTACCGGGCCCTGGAGGCGACGGGCTGAAAGCGCGCCGGTATCGTAGAGCGAGTTGCGCAGGCGGACCGCCGCGCCGAAGATGCCGGAAAGCACCAGCGTCGCCATCAGCGTTCCAGCCGCGAGGGAATTCTGGACGCAACAACGCTTTCGGATGCCGCGCCGGCGCGGGAAGCCAACAGCGATTCCAGCACCGCGACGGTACGAGCGGTCGCGCCGGCGTTGGCATGAAGGATTTCGCGGGCACGCGCGCCGAGATCGTGGCGGCGATTTTCTTCAGCCAGCAGGTTCAGCAGGGTTGCCGGCAGATCGTCCGCGTTGGTGACGACCACGGCATCGGCGCGGAGGAAGAGCGCGACCATGTCGCGGAAATTTACCGTGTGCGGGCCGACCACAATGGCAGCGCCGTACTGCGCCGCCTCCAGGATGTTGTGTCCGCCGCGCGGAACCAGGCTGCCGCCGACCAAGGCGATGTCGGCGAGTTCGTAGATGGAGGCAAGTTCGCCGATGGTGTCGAGCAGGAAAACACCCGAGGAGATCGGCGAGGAATCCCAATGCGACCGGCGCCACCACGGCATTCCGCAAGCAGCAAGCAGGTCCGCTACCTGCTGAAAGCGTTCGGGATGGCGTGGCGCCAGAATCATCAGCGCATTGGAATATTGGCGTCGAATCGCATCGAAGGCGCGCAGCACGATGGGTTCTTCGCCTTCCACGGTGCTGCCGCAGACCAGAACGGGGCCACTGCCGGCAATCGCAAATTTCAATTGCGCGACGGTCGGCGCAGCGCCTGCCGGTTTCAGATCGAATTTCACATTGCCGCCGACCTGCACACGTTCCGCGGGCGCGCCGATCGCGATCAACCGGCGACGGTCTTCTTCTCCTTGCGTCAGGAAAACATCTACCTGCCTGAGCACCGGGCGCATCAGGGCGCGGAAGCGGCGATAGCGTGGAAACGAGCGGTCGGAGATGCGGGCGTTGACCACCGCGATGCGCGCGCCCGCCTGCCGCGCCAGGCGCAGGAAGTTCGGCCAGAACTCGGTTTCGGCAATCACCACCAGCTCCGGGCGAAGCGCGCGCAGGTAGGGCCGCACGGCAAAGGCGAAGTCGGCGGGAAAGTAAAATGCGTTCGGGTCACCAAAGCGCTCGCGCGCCAGCTTCTGTCCGGTGGCGGTGGTAGTGGAAACGACCACGCGGTACGCGGGCGCGCGGCGTTGCAACTCCCCGATCAAGCCGCTGACGGCCAGCAGTTCGCCCACCGAGACGGCATGCACCCAGATGATGGGACGGCGCTGCGGGTCGCGCAGGCGGCCGGGCACGCGTCCGAAGCGCTCGCCGAGTCCGGCGCGGTACTTGCCGTGGCGCATCATGCGGATGAGCCACAAGGGCGAGCTGAGCAGCAGGGCCACGGCGGCCAGCGCGCTGTAGAGGAAATACATGCGTGAAGGGACATTCTAAATAGTTTCGAGTTGCGAGTTGCGAGTTTCGCGCCCGGGCATTTGCGGCAGTGGCGTCGCAGGCTTGATAATCACGCTATGAACGTGTCAAAGAGCCGTCGGTGGCTGGTTAGCGCGGTGATTCTGCTAGCCACGTTTGCCATTGCCGCCAAGGAATACACCGCGCCGCGCGCCTTCCCGGCCACGACCTATCCGGCGCACGACGAGCACCCAACGGAGAGCGTCACCATGGCGGCCGATCCCTACGACACCCCCGACAAGGCGTCTCCGGTATTTATCCTGCCGTACCGCGACAAGGGCTACCTGCCGATCCACCTGGTGATCACCAACGACGGGGATCAGCCGATCTCGCTGGCCCGTATCGACGTCAAACTGGTGACCTCGAACCGCGCCAAGCTGCAGCCGGCGACCAGCGACGACCTTCACCGCCGCTTCTCGCGCGTTGCACGCCGCGGCGACGAGCCCAGCCGCAATCCGCTGCCCATCCCCCTGCCGCGGCGGCCCGATACCGGGCTTCCCAAAGGCGGCGCCGACGAAATCACCAACGCCCAGTTCGGCGCCAAGGCGGTGGAACCGCACGGAACGCAGGCCGGTTTCTTGTTTTTCGATGTCGAGGGCATCAGCCAGCCCCTGGCGGGCGCGCACCTTTACATCACAGGCGTGCGTGATGGCACCGGTTCCGAATTGATGTTCTTCGATATCCCGCTGGAGAAATATCTGACCTACAAACTGGGGAGTTCCGGCAAGTAACGAAAAATCTAACCGCAGATCGCCGCGGATCAACGCGGATCAGAACAAACTAAAGAAGTCGAGAGCGAAAGGTTGCGTCTTAAGTATGTATCCGTGTGAATCCGAGAAAATCTGCGGCTAGGTTTTCCCCATTCCCTCATCCATGGCGCGGTTGGCGAGCGCGTCGGCTTCTTTATTCTTGGCACGCGGCACGTGGCCGATCCTGAACCAGTCCAGCTTGCCGATCAGCGACTGCGCCTGCCGGTACAAGTCCAGCAGGATTGGGCTGCGGACCTTGTACTGGCCATTGATCTGCCGCACCAGCAGTTCCGAGTCGCTGACTACCTCCAGCGCGCGGTACCCGTATTCGAGCGCGTACTGCAGCGCGGCCAGCAGGCCCGCGTACTCGGCAAAGTTGTTGGTCTGGTGGCCGAGAAACTTGCTGAGCCCGGCGACCCTCTGTCCGGATTGATCGGTGATCACCACGCCGTAACCGGCGGGACCGGGATTGCCGCGCGCGCCGCCGTCAATACGAGCAACCAGGTAAGCTTCCGGCCGCGGTTCCGTAGGCGCGTCAAAAAGCTCCTGCGACTCGGCCGATTTCTTCTTGCGAGGGTAATAGCGAAAGGGCATGGGGGGCTTCTGGTCATCTCGTAATTTGAAAGTCGAAACGATTAAGAATCGTCACAAATGAGCGATCGCCTGATCACGGCCGCTCACTGTCTGGCCGAGCTGCCTGCGTCGGGAGTCTGAACCATGATACGCAGGGAGCGATATGCGACCGGCACCAGCAGCCACAGAAAGTAATAAACGATCGGTCCTGCAAACAGCGTCATCCAGCGGGCCTCGCGCAGGCCTGCTAGGCGCAGCGGGAGGTCGAGCACGGGACCGGCTATGATGCCCGCGACAACGCCAAGGATCGCGCCCCACAGTGGCAATCGGCGGGGAACCCAGCGCGCGGGCGCCAGCATTGCCCACAGCCCCCAGGCCAGTGGAACAAAACACCAGGCGGTGGTAAGGATGCGGGCGTCGGCCACCGGCCAGCGAGGTGGCAGCAGGCTCACGATTGCCCCGCCGGCGATGATCACGGAGGCAACCGCGGATGCGGCCGCGAATCGGTGAAGCATGGCGCACCTCCGGCGGCCCGATTGGACTGGTTCTCTCTGGAAGCAGTCTCAAAGCAGCCGTTCCCATCAAATTACCAAATCACCAAGTTACCCAATTACCAAATCTCCTCAGCGTCCCTGGGCCAGCCGCGTAGCCAGTCGTTCTGGAAGGTCGGCCTCAATGATGCGTTGCTGGGCCTTGGCCAGGTCGTATTGAGTGCGGTAGTAAGTGACTGAAAAAGTCCTGGTGTCAAACAGGGCAAAGGCGGCGCGCCAGTCGCCGTCGCGCGGCTGTCCCACCGAGCCCGGGTTGATGAGGTAGCGCACGTTTTTCCGTAGCTTGAATACATACTTCTCCGACGTGCCGTGCGAGTCATAAATCGGACGGATGGCAGCGGCTTCGTCGGGGCCGGCATAAAACCCTCCCTGCACGTGGGTATGTCCGAAGAAGGTAAGCGAGGGCTCAGCTTCGTCCAGGGATTCCAGCGCTTCCGGCAACAGCAGCAGGTATTCGTCTTCATCGTGAGGCGAGCCGTGCACGAACTGCGCGCCCTCGACGCCCGGAATGTGCGCTGGGCCCGGCGGCAGCTCGCGCAGCCAGTTGAGATTGTCTCTGCGAAGGATAGTGCGGGTCCACAGCACCGCCAGGCCGGCGATGGGGTTAAAGTCCTCCATGCTGCTGAGCCCGGAGCACGCCTTGTCATGGTTGCCCCGCACGACGACGTTGCCCACTTGGCGCGAGCGTTCCGTCACCTCATTGGGGCTGGCGCCGTAGCCCACGATGTCGCCCAGGTTGACCACAACGTCGTGCTCCGGCGCCTCCTCCAGGCAGGCGTCGAGAGCTTCCAGGTTGGCGTGAATGTCGCTTAAAAGGAGGATCCGCACAGGCTTCGCTTTGACGACCGGCGATTATAGCGCCCCCGCCATGAAACTACACCCCTGCGCCCCCAGCCGTGGCCGATTTGTGATTGTGATCTGAATTCGTAACACCATTGCCGGAGTTCGGAATGCGCCCATCACACCTGGTTAATCACCGGGCAGCGGGCCCGATGTCCGGGCGCCACTTCCACCAGCGGCGGTAGGTCCTGCGCGCAGTGGGCAGTGCGGAAGGAGCATCGCGGCTCGAAGGCGCAGCCGGGCGGCAGCGAATGGAGCGCGGGAACGGTGCCTTCGATCGCGTCCAGCGGGCGGTTCCGGACGGTACGCAGGGTGGGCGCGGAGTGCAGCAGCCCGCGAGTGTAGGGGTGGGCCGGAGCGGTGAATACGTCGCGCGCGCTTCCGGTTTCGACAATGCTGCCTGCATACATGACGGCCACGCGATCGGAAACCTGCGAAACCACCGCCAGGTCGTGCGAGATAAACAGCATGGCGAGGGAGAACTTGCGGCGCAGTTCGGCCAGCAGTTCCAAGATTTGCGCCTGGATGGTGACGTCGAGCGCGGTGGTGGGCTCGTCGGCAATGAGCAGTTGCGGCCGGTTGACGATGGCCATGGCAATCATGACCCGCTGGCGCATGCCGCCGGAGAGCTGGTGGGGGTAGTCGCGGGAACGGCGGTCGGGATCAGGAATGCCGACGTCGCGCATGGCTTCCACGGCTAACTTCCATGCGCCGGCCTTACCGAGCTTGGCCTCGACCCCCCACCCCGTCAGGCGGCTGACGAGGCTTCCGGCACGCGAGGGTGTAAAGGCGGCGACTGCCTCTGCATCACCAGCCCTCTGCAATTGCTCGGCTGCATTGCGCCGCACAGCGGAAGTTGCGTGCGCCAAGATTGCTTCCGCGATCTGATCGCCGACCCGCATCACCGGGTTGAGTGCCGTCATTGGCTCCTGGAAGATCATGGCCATGCTGGTGCCGCGCAAGTCGCGCATTTCGTCGTCGGACGCCGACAGCAGCCCGCGCCCCAGGTAACGGATTTCGCCTTCGACGCGCGCCTGCGGCGGCAGCAGCCGCATGATGGCCAGCGCGGCAGCGGATTTTCCTGAGCCCGATTCGCCCACCAGCCCCAGCACTTCCCCGGCTGAGACCTCAAGGCTGAGGTCGCGCACGGCGGGCAGCAGCCGGCGGCCTTCACGCGCGGGAAAGCGCACCGTCAGGGCGTTAATGTCGAGCAGGGAAGGCACGAACTCATACTACATCGGATGATCGCACGATCTGGTGATCGGGTGATCTGGTACTACTTGAAGCAAGATCGCCCGATCACCCGATCATCCGATCACCTGATTTCATGCGGTTTTCTCCGCATTTTCCACGTTGCGTTATCGCCAAAGCCGCATGGATAGCCCCACTCGACTGTGCCCAAACCAGCGTGGTTGGACGCGAGCCGCGCATTTGGCGAGTCTGGGCTGAACGGAGCTGCACCATTTTCTGTCATAGGCTTGTGGATGAGCTGCACTCAACTGAAAACAAAAGAGATATTTAACAGCACAAAGCTGTTGACTTAAAGCCTGGCAGGCGTAGAAACACACTCGTTCTTTGGCAGTTTCTGGAGTTTACCCGGTTGGTGCGGCGTCCGGGGCTCGAGCCAAGTCACCGTTCACGCTCTCGAGCGGAAGGACGGAAGGTGCGGCAAGGGTCTATAGCAAAGCGCTGGTCGAGGCGAACAGGAAACTTGGTCAAGAGCAGGATAGAGTCCCGAGGCGTCAGTTCGGTTTTTCCGGTTGGTGGCAAGCCCGGAGCCCAAGCTCGATAGATCGCGCGTCGCGACCCGCAAGGATAGTGACGAGAGCAGGTCAGCAAGGGTCTAAAGCAAGCTGCTGGTCGAGGAGAACAGGATTGACATCCCCTCGGGACTCTTAGTTTCTGCCGCTCTCAGCATACTGCTCGCCATGGCACACGCCGACCATCAGGCGACTGACTTCCACCTGAAACGGCCGAAGCTGCAGGCCGCGCCGCCCGCGCCCGAGCCATCTAAGAAGCCATGATCCGTAAACTGAAATCCGGCGAATACCGCCTCGATTCGCGCAAGATCAATCCCAAGACTGGGCGGCGGCGAAACCTGGGGACGTTTAAAACTCGGGAACAAGCGGAAAAACACGAGCGTGCGGTGCAGTATTTTAAGCGCGCGGCATAGTCTCGCCGCATCTGTTACCTGAGCGCCTGTCGCGGCGCTCACGCCGGATGCGCGAAACCCTCGACTTCCTCATCGAACATGGTTACACGCTGCTGTTCGCCTGGGTGCTGGCGGAGCAGTTGGGGCTGCCCCTCCCATCGCTGCCGTTGCTGCTGGCGGCCGGCGCTTTGGCCGGCGCCGGCAAACTCAGCTTCGGATGGGCCGTGGCGCTGGCGCTGGTCGCGTGCCTGCTGGCCGACACCCTGTGGTACCAGGTCGGCCGCCGTCGCGGCGGCAAGATTCTCGGGCTGCTTTGCCGGATCGCGCTGGAGCCGGAATCCTGCGTACGGCGCGCCGAAGACGCCTTCCAAAACCATGGCGAGCGCTCGCTGCTCATTGCCAAGTTCGTTCCCGGCCTGAACACCGTCGCCCCGCCGATGGCGGGCATGACCGGCATGAGCGTGCCGCGGTTCATCCTGTTCGATTCCCTGGGCGCGTTGCTCTGGGCAGGTGGCGCCGCACTGTTTGGCTACATCTTCAGCGGCGAACTGGAGCGTATAGCGCTATACCTGTCGCGGCTTGGCAAGGCGGCGGTAGCCGTCCTGGTGCTCCTGCTGGCCGCTTACATCCTCAGAAAATACCTGGCGCGTCGGCACTTCGAACGCGAACTTTGGATGGCCCGTATCAGCCCGGAGGAATTGAAGACCAGGCTGGACACGGGTGAAGCGGTGGCGATCGTGGACCTGCGTCATCCGCTGGATTTTCTTCCTTATCCACAGGTGCTGCCGGGAGCGATTCGGCTTTCGCCCGACGATGTCGAGCAGCGCCACAACGAAATCCCGCGCGATCGCGAGATCATCCTTTACTGCACTTGACCCAACGAGGCGACCAGCGCCCGGGTGGCGCAGAAACTAAAGGCACACGGGGTGACGCGTGTCCGCCCCCTGGCAGGCGGCTTTCATGCATGGCGTGAATTGGGCTATCCCTTACAGGACTTCTACGTGGAGATTGCGGCCGCCGCGCAGAAGGCGGCCAGTTGAGATCTGCGAGCCAGGGGGCTGTGCTGGCGCGTGACTATAAAGGGCAGTGTCCTTCGGTGTTGGCAGGGTGCGTGTCCTTCGGTGCCGGGCAGCGTGCTTGCGCGCCTGCGCGGCTAAGGTAAGATGTTGCCGATTTGAACGGAGAGGAGGAAAGACATGGCTCGGATTGAACGCAAGGGGCAACGCAGAAAAGGGCCAATCCGTTCCGGCAAGGACCGCCGCGCCCATATCCCGCCTCCCGCCGGCAGCACACGCTCCGGCAAGGAGCGCCGCGCCAAGGACCGCCGCGCCGGCCAGGACCGCCGCAAAGCTTAACGATTGACGAATTGCGAAATAGAAGAATTGCCAAGGGGCGCGCCATTTCCGGAATAATTTGGTCAATTCTTCAATTCGACAATTCGTCAATTCCTTGGACTTCGCCATAATCTGCGCCTAAAATACCCTCGCTTGCATCTCATCAGCTAGCAACAGGTGGTATCCGCTGCGGCGGAACTGCACTGGAGGTTACGTGAGCGTCGTTCCTATCGGCGATTCCCGCCAGAAAATCACTACCACTTCTCTCCTCGACAAGAAACTCCGCCGCGAGCCCATCACCGCGCTCACCGCGTACGACTACGCCACCGCACGCCTGGTGGACGATGCCGGCATGGACGTCATCCTGGTCGGCGATTCGCTCGCCCAGGTGATGCTCGGTTACGACAACACGCTGCCGGTCAGCATGGAAGAAATGCTGCACCACACGCGCGCCGTCCGCCGCGGCGTGAAGCGCGCGCTGCTGGTCGGCGACATGCCCTTCGGCTCCTATCAAGTGGATGGCGACGAGGCGCTGCGCAATGCCTCGCGCTTCGTCAAGGAAGCCGGGGCCGAAGCGGTGAAGATTGAAGGCGGCGAGAAGCGGGCCGAGCTCATCCGCCGCATCATTGACGCCGAAATCCCCGTCATGGGGCACATCGGCCTGACGCCGCAATCCGTGCACGCCATGGGCGGCTATAAGGTCCAGGGAAAAACGCTGCACGCCGTCGAGCAACTCATGCGCGACGCCGTGGCGCTGGACCGCGCCGGCGTCTTCTCCATCGTGCTGGAAGGTATCCCGCGCGAGGTCGCGGCCATGATCACCAGCGAAGTGCACACGCCGACCATCGGCATCGGCGCCGGCCCGGAGTGTGACGGTCAGATCCTGGTCATCCACGACATGCTCGGCCTGAACTTCGGCACGCCGGCAAAGTTCGTCCGCCAGTACGCCGATGTTGCCGCCGTGATGCGCAGCGCGGTCGAGGCCTACAGGAATGACGTCATTGCGGGCGGCTATCCGAGCGATTCCGAGTCCTACCATCTGCCCAAGGACACGCGCGAAGCGCTGGAGACAATCCTGGAGCGCAAGCACAGCATGCGGAGTGGAGATTAGCTTGATTTGTGATTTGTGATTGGTGATTTGTGATTGATCGCTGAGGTCAGCCGTGCTGAAATCGCAAATCACAAATCACAAATCACAAGATGAAGATCCTGCATGATCCTGACGAGGTTCACGCCGCCTGCGCCCAGCGCAAGCGCGAGGGCCGTCGCATCGGGCTCGTCCCGACCATGGGTGCGCTGCATGAGGGACACCTCTCTCTGATCCGCGCGGCGCGGACGCAGTCAGACGTCGTCGCGGTTTCGCTCTTCGTCAATCCTCTCCAGTTTGGCCCCAACGAAGACCTCGCCAAGTATCCTCGATCATTCGAACGCGACCGCCAGTTGCTGGAAGCGGAAAAGGTGGACCTGCTGTTCGCGCCCTCCAACGACGACATGTATCCCGCCGGCGCGACTACGTTCGTCACCGTGGAAGGATTGAGCGAAAAGCTCTGCGGGCGCTCGCGCCCCGGACACTTTCGCGGCGTTACCACCGTGGTCGCCAAGCTGTTTCACATCGTCGAGCCCGACCTTGCATTCTTTGGCCAGAAAGACGCGGCGCAAGTCGCGATCATCCGCCGCATGGTGCGCGACCTGAATTTTCCGGTGCGCATCATGGTCTGCCCCATCGTGCGCGAGAAGGACGGGCTGGCACTGTCTTCGCGCAACGCTTACCTCGACCCGACACAGCGCAAGCAGGCGCTGGCGCTCAACCGGGCGCTCATGCGCGTACAGACCATGGCCGACACCGGCGAGCGCAACGCGGCCAGGCTCATCGAGGCCGGCAAGCAGGTGATCGCCGACGAAACCGGCGTGCGCCTGGATTATCTCGAGATCGTCAATCCGGACACGCTTGATCCCGTGGACGACATCGCGCGCGGCGCGCTGGTCGCCGTGGCCGCCTACGTCGGAACCACGCGGCTCATTGACAACGTCGTCCTCCACGGTGTCGGCGAAGCCGCGGGACCAACCTAAGTCAGAAGTAAGAAGTCAGAAGTCAGAACAAAAAACCACCCCGTAAAGGATTGCCGATTCACTTCTTACTTCTGACTTCCTGAAACGAACGCGTTCCCCTCGACCAGATACCGCAGCTTCTCCCCCGCCGCCTTGGTGATCCCCACGCGCGGCGCGGTCGCAACTCTTCGTACATGAAAGCCGTCGTCGAGGATGGTGAGATCGGAAAATGTCGTCAGGTCTTTGCCGTTGTCGCGCGGGCGCGTGATGCCCAGCGCCTGCGTCAGACGGCCTGGACCGCTCGTCAGCAGCCGCAAATCGGCGACGCGAGCAGCAGCCCCGTTGGGCAGCGGAAGGTCGCGCGCCCGAAACATCTGCTCCAGTCCGGCCACCGGCTCCAGGGCGCGAAACAGCACGCATCCCGCTTTGCCTTCCGACATGCAGGAGACGTTCAGGCAATAGTGGTTGCCGTAGATGAAATACACGTAGGCGAATCCAGGCGGGCCGAAGAGCACCCGGTTGCGCGCCGTGGGCCCGGCGGCGGCGTGCGCGGCGGGATCGTTCTTGCCCATGTAGGCTTCCACTTCCACGATCCGCCCCGCTAGCAGGCGCCGCCCGTGCTTGCGCACCAGCACCTTGCCCAGCAGTTCTCGGCCAACGCGTCGCGGATCGCGATCGTAGAAGTCTCGCGGCAGCGGCCGCGCGCGCGTAATGTCGAATCCCGTCTCGCGCATACGAAGAATTAACCACGGATTTACGCGGATGAACACGGATAGGAATTGGAGAATTAAGAAGTCAGAATGAACCACCGCTGATTTGCACCGGCTTTGCATTCTTCATTCTGAATAATTCTGAATTCCTAATTCCTCCGATCCGTGTTTATCGGTGGCGATCCGTGGTTCAGTCTTGTTTTAACGCCGCCAGCACTTCTGCCGCGTGGCCCGCCGACTTCACTCCGCGGAACTCGTGCTTCAATTTTCCATCCGGGCCGATGACGAACGTGCTGCGCTCGATGCCCATGAACTTCTTGCCGTACATGGATTTCTCCCGCCAGACGCCGTAGGCCGCGGAGATCTCGTGGGCTTCGTCGGGGACGAGCGTGTAAGGCAGGCCATGCTCATCACCTTCTTGCCGTACATGGTCTTCTCTTTCAGCACGCCGTAGGCCTGGGCGAGTTGCTTGTCGGCATCGGAAAGCAGCGTGAACGGCAGCTTGAACTGCTCCTGGAATTTCTTCAGCGCGCGTGGCGGGTCGGGCGAGGCGGACACCACCTCCGCGCCGGCCTTCTTGAACTTGGCGTATTCGTCACGAAACTCGGACGCCTCCACGGTTCAACCTGGCGTATTCACCTTGGGAAAGAAATAGAGGACAACGGTTTTCCCGCGAAAATCCTTGAGCGATGTGGTCCTTTCGTCCTGGTCGGGCAAAGTGAAGTCGGGGGCTTTATCATTAACCTGCATGAAGTTTCTCCGGTGGCAAATTATCTTACACCGCGCACTGTTAACCGCGTTGTGCATGGCGCTGGCCGTGGGCGCCTTGGCGCAGCGCACCACGCGCAGGAACAAGGGCCCCCGCGCGCTTGCCCTGGTGGAGTGGCCTGCCAGCGGATCGCCGCGCGTGATTCCCGTCACCATTCTGGTGGACGGACGCTACTACGATGCTTCCATCTACAAAGCCGATCCCGTACCGATGGCGCTGGAGCCGGGCAACGTGTACGAGGTCGAGCAGAGCGGCGAATCCATCGGCATGGCGACGCTCACCACCGCGCGACAGGCGAAGAATGGCGCCTGGCTGGCGGACGCACGGTTCCAGACCAACGAGCAATTGGCCGCGGCGCGGCGCCCGCGCGACACCGCACCCAAGGCTTCCGCTCCCGAAGATCCGCCGAAACTGCGCCGCGGCGGAGCGAAGACTTCCGAAAGCGCACCGCAACCGCAGAGCGCGCCCGAGCCGAAATCTCCACCGCGGGAGAGCGGACCGGACGAGCCGCCGGTCCTGCGCAAACCCGCAAGTCAAGCACCAACTCCAGAGATGAAACAGCCCAGTGAGCCAGCGAGTTCTGCGCCCAGCGCAACTAGCACGCCTGCTTCGCCCAAGCAGGAAGATTCCGACCATCCCGTGCTGCGCCGTGGACGTCCGACCGCGGAACAAGCCGAGAATCTTCCCGGCGCAGTGGAGGCGAAGGCTTCACCGAAGGCGCCATCCGCGGTTGCCGCTCCAAGCACAGCGGCAAGCAAAGCGGCCGCGACGGGCGCCGGGCGGGTGCTGACCGCCATTTCCGATGCTGCCGGTCCGGAGCCGCACAGCTTTGCTCTGCCGTGGAAGCTCGAGGACCAGGAAAAGCTGCGGAATGCCATGATGCGGATGGCCAGCGTCGCGCTGGAGGACTATGCGCGCGCGCACGGCGGCCTTCATCCCGGAAAACTGCAGGACGTGCAGGTGCGCGCCTTCGATCTCGCCGGCAGAAACGAGCCGCAGATTGCCCTCATGGCACGCGCCCTGGAGGCGCCCGCGGCAACGGCTTCGACGCGGCGAGCGAGCGGAGCGAGACCGAACGGGAAATCCGCGGCTCCCGCACCAGCGCCTTCCACTTCCGCAGGGCTGACCTTCTGGATCACGCTGGCGGCACGCGAGGATTACAACGGCGAACTGCGCAAGCTGAAGGCCTGGGCGACCGACAGCAAGCACCTGGACGCGTTTCCGCGCGCCGAACTGATTGACGCCGTGGACGCCGATGGCGACGGCCGCGGCGAGCTGCTGTTTCGCGAGATCAGCGACATCGGGCAGAGCTTCGTCCTCTATCGCGCCACGCCCGACACCTTGACACAGCTCTACAACAGCGCCGAGTTGGAGCACTGACGGGGTCGCTCACAACCTGACATTTGAACGTGTACAATGCTCCGCACTTTGAAAGGTGAGGAGCATTCCATGCGGAAAGCTGTCTGGGCAGTGGTTCTTCTGGTGTCTGTCGCTGCCGCGGCGCAAGAGCGCGATTTCAGCAAGGTGCAGATCAAGGTCACCAAGGTTGCGGGGACGGTGTACATGCTGGAAGGCGCAGGAGGCAACATTGGGGTCTCGGTCGGCGAAGACGGCATTGTCGTCGTGGACGATCAGTTCGCGCCGCTGGCGGAGAAGATCCAGGCCGCGCTCAAGGGCATCACCGACAAGCCGGTGCGCTTCGTCATCAACACGCACTGGCACTTCGACCACACCGGCGGCAATGCGTACTTCCAGAAGCAGGGACCGATCATCGCGCAGGAGAACGTGCGCGAGCGCATGGCGAAGGGCGCCAGCATGCTTGGCATGGACATCAAGCCGGCGGCGAAAGATGCGCTGCCCATCATCACCTTCAACGACCGCGCCACGGTGCACCTGAACGGCGAAGACATCCGCGCGCTGCACTTTCCGCATGGACACACCGACGGCGATGCCGTCATCTTCTTCCCGCAATCGAACGTGGTGCACATGGGAGACGATTTCGTCACCTATGGATTCCCGTTCATCGACCTGGAAAGTGGTGGCGGCGTGCGTGGCATGATCGCGGCGGTGGAGAAGGTGATGGCAACAGTTCCTGCCGATGCGAAGGTGATTCCTGGTCATGGACCGCTCTCGACCATTGCCGACATGAAGCCCTTCATCGCCATGCTGAAAGACACGATGGCGCGCGTGGAGAAGGGCATCCAGCAGGGCAAGACGGTTGAGCAACTGAAGCAGGAGAACGTGCTCAAGGGGTACGAAAGCCTGGGAGGACCAGGAAAGTTCGTCACCACCGACAAGTTCATCGAGACGCTGTACAACGACCTGAAGGGAAACAAGACGGGCGATTTTGTGAAGCACAATTGACCACGGATCGCCACGGATGAACACGGATCGGAAAATTAAGAATATAAGAAGCCAGAATGAAGAATGGTTGCGATTCGCGTTTCATTCTTCATTCTATGATTCTCCGATCGATCCGTGCTGATCCGTGGGAATCCGTGGTTAAGTGAGTTTCTTTTCCAGCAGTTCGTTCACCAGCGCCGGGTGGGCCTGGCCCTTGCTCATCTTCATCACCTGGCCGACGAAGAATCCTTTCACCGTCGTTTTGCCGGCGCGGTACTGCTCCACCTGCTTGGGGTTGGCGGCGATCACCTCGTCAATCATCTTCTTGATGGCAGCAGTGTCGGTGATCTGCCGCGGTTTTTCTTTTTCGTAAATGGCGGGGAAATCCTCGCCGCGCTCGAACGCCAAGTCGTAGAGGTCTTTCAGGATTTTTCCCGAGATCGCGCCGGATTCCACCAAGTCCGCCGACATGGCCACGCCCTTCATGGAAATCGGCGACTGCTCGATCTCCAGCCCCTTTGCCTTCAGGCGTCCGAGCAGTTCGCTTTGCACCAGGTTGGCCACGCGCTTGGGGTTTTTCGCGCCATTCGCCGCCTGCTCGAACTGATCGGCCAGCGAGAGGGTAGCGGTGAGCACGCTGGCGTCGTAGTCGGTGATGCCGTAGTCACGCATCATGCGCGCCCGGCGCGCTTCGGGCAGTTCGGGCATCAGGGCGCGAATCTGATGCTGCCAGGCGGTGTCCACCACCAGCGGCAGCAGGTCGGGCTCGGGAAAATAGCGGTAATCGTGCGCCTCTTCTTTGGACCTCATGCCGTAGGTCTTGCCCTCGTGCGGGTTGTAGAGGCGCGTCTCCTGCACGATGCGCCCGCCGGACTCGATGACCGCGATCTGGCGCTCGATCTCGTACTCCAGCGCCTGGCGGATGAAGCGGAACGAGTTGACGTTCTTGATCTCGGTCTTGGTGCCGAACTCCTGCTGCCCGGCAGGCCTGACACTGACATTGGCATCGCAGCGCAGCGAGCCTTCCTCCATGTTGCAGTCGCTGACGCCTGTGTAGAGGATGATCTCCTTCAGCCGCGTCAGGTATTCATGCGCTTCCTCGGGCGAGCGGATGTCGGGCTCGCTGACGATCTCGATGAGGGGCACGCCGCAGCGGTTCAGGTCGAGATAGGTGCGGTCGGCGGAATCCGGGAAGCCTTCGTGCAGGCTCTTGCCCGCGTCTTCTTCCAGGTGCACGCGGGTGATGCCGATTTTTTTGGCGGCTGGTGTCGAGCGGGCGCCCTGGCCCGCGGCGGTTGGCACCTCAAGCCAGCCAAACTCCGCCAGCGGACGGTCGTACTGCGAAACCTGGTAGCCCTTGGGCAGGTCGGGATAGAAATAATTCTTGCGCGCGAAAATTGACCGCTCATTGACGCGGCAGTTCAACGCCATGGCAGCCAGCGTGGCGAACTCCACGGCCTTCTTGTTCAGGACCGGCAAGACGCCGGGAAGGCCAAGGCACACGGGACAGACGTTGGTGTTCGGCGGATCGCCGAACCGGGTCGAGCACGAGCAGAAGATCTTGCTCGCGGTCAGAAGGTGAACATGGACCTCCAGCCCGATGACCGGCTCGTAGCGGGCGCGAACGGCAGCGTGTGTGTCCTGGGTGGTGGACATTGAGACTAAGTTTCCGATTTCCAATCTGCGATGTCCAGAGGGGCGCCTCATCCCAGAAGTCGTACGCTTTTTGATGTCGGGAAAGCAGCGCCAAGTAGTACAGGAGCACCCGTCGATTATGAGGAACATGACAGCCGTTTCATTAGGAAGGGCTGGCCGGGTTCGGCGACCCTTTTTCCTATTTGTGCCCTCTCGTTACACGCACCGTCGCCTCGGCGTGAAATCCCATAGTCGCCTCTGCCTGACGGGTAAACTTTGGCCCTATCGACTGCGCCTTCTTTCGAGCGACTGGATCAGGAATTAACTCGGTCAAAGCCCGCGTGCGTTCATCTTGCGCGATGATCCATGCTTCGAGGTCTTGATTCTTGATCTGCATCTGCTTTAGCAGGTCAGTTTGAACACTTGCCGCCTTTTGCGCTTTCCCTAATTCGGATTGGTGATTTTGGTCCGATTTCCACGTTTGCAAAATATTCGCAGTAACCAAGAACAGTATGACTGGCGCGAGTATCCACCGTGCTACACGACGGTGCTGCTCCCAATCCTTGATCAAAGAAATGAACATCGTCACGGCAATCAGAGAGGGAATGATGTAGGAAATCATGTGCGCAGTTTAGCAGGAACCGCGAATAACCTAAGCCACTCTGCGCTGCGGTTTTTCTTGTGGTACTGTCTGCGACATGGGGAAAGCGGGAAAGATTGCGCTGTAGCTTGGAACGGCTGCGATCTTTACGGTGATTGGAGTGCTAATCGGCGTTCATCGTGAAGCCGTAGGGCACTTCATCGCGGGCGAAGCGACACAGCAGCCAAAGCCAATTGATGCGCCCAAGGGCGGAGCCAAAAAGTCGAAACCAGCTTCCCCGGCCCCTCAAGAAGTGCGTGAGCCAGAACCGCCCCCGGTGCCGATTGAAGGATGGAAGCCTCTTCAGACCGAAACCGTTGAATTGAATGCCCTCGACTATAAGCTACTCGGCGTCGCTCGTCGGTCAACACGCATGAGAGTCACGATAGACGCAAGTTCCGCTGTGTTTTTCGGCGTTTTCCAACAAACTTCACTGCAAGAGTACGCGCGCGCAAGACGCCTGTTGCGCCAGAACGACTTTCAGCAGAGCAAGTGTGGCCGCATCGGGATCGTGAAAACCGAATTTGAATGTGACCTGGAAGAGGGAGATACTTTGCTTCTCCGCGACAAGCGGGCGGAAGGATCAGTATTTCTCGGAGCATTCGGTATGCTCAAGGGTAACAGCCAAGCTGCTAGCAGGGCGACTGAAGCGAACAAAGTCGAATATCACATCGCGGAATGGGGCTGTGTTCGGAACTGTGATACGGGAACACGCTAAATGCCGTTTGAACGCTCGCTGTTGACAGCCCCAGGCGAGGGCGCTGGGGTCTGCAACTTGAAATGCAATATCTCCCGATTTATTTCCCCGCCAGCTCCTTCTTGACCGTCTCGCTCACCGCCTTCCCGTCCACTCTCGCGCCGGCGAATTTGGCCATGACGTTCTTCATCACCGTGCCCATATCTTTCATGGTGGGCGAGCCCATTTCGGCGATGGTGGCGCGGACAATGGCGGTGATTTCCTCCTCGCCGATGGCCTTGGGCATATAGGTTTCGATGAGCGCGATCTCGGCGGATTCCTTGTCGGCCAGGTCCTGGCGTCCGCCCTTGGTGAATTGCTCGACGGAGTCCTTACGCTGCTTGACCAGCGTGCTCAGCACCTGGAGCGACTCGGGGTCGTCGAGCGGCGCGCGCTTGTCGATTTCTTTATTCTTGAGCGCGCTTTTGACCATGCGCAGGGTGGAGAGTCGGCGCTCGTCGCGCGCTTTCATGGCCTCGACCATGTCTTTCTGGATCTGCTCGGAGATGCTCATGGGGGGACTCCGTTGGTCAACCGCACACGGGTCAGAGACCCGTGCCACACGAGCGGCCATTATAGTGTTGCGCCGCGCTGCGCCGGGTCTTATGATTCGCGCCAAAGGCAGTTTTCCGCATTCAGTTGTTCCGCAATGCGGCTGCGGTGATTCCCCGGGACAAGTTTCCCCGGCGAGCTTCTTCTATGGGACCACTCTCGCCCGTTCAGATCGCGCTTCTGATCGTGGCCGGGCTGTCCATCATCGGGGTGATCATTGCGTTTATCCGCTCGCTGATGACCTATTCGGGCTACGCGGAGATCGCCAACGAGGTGCGCCGGATCGGCCTGGCGCTGCGCGGCGATATTTTTCGCGATGGTTCCGACGTCGTGGTCTCCGGCGTCTACGAAGGGCGGCCCGCGGTGGTGCGCTTTTCCAACGCGGAGAATACGCCCGGGGTGAACATCCGCCTGCAGGCTCCGGCGACGTTCCAGTTGTCGTTGGTGCCGGCGGGCGCGCAAGTCACCGAAGGCGGGCGCATCCTGCTGAAGACCGCCAACGAGCGATTCGACACGCGCTTCAACATGCGCACCGACCAGCCGACGCAGGCACGGATGTTCATCAGCCGTCCCGTGACCAACATCCTGCAAAAGCTCGCCGGGGGGAGAAACACCTACCTCGGCGTGGACAAAGGCGCCATCGAAGTCAGCGAACTGATGATCCCAACGCCCAACACCAGCCAGCACGTGCTGGATCAACTGAAATTGATGGCGATGCTGAGCGAGACGCTGAAGATGATGCCGGGCTCCGACCGGGTGAAGCTGGAGGCGTTCAAGCGCGACCGCCACATTGCGGCGCGCGTTGCCATGGTGGTGGGAGCGGCCGTGGCGCTGGCCAGCGTCTTCGCCGCCATGCGCGTGCCCAACCGCGAACCGGTGACGGGCGTCAACCAGACGCTGGCCGCGGGAATCTTACCGGCGGACGGCGACCTGATTCCCAACGTGAAGGATTGGCGGGCGGCGACGGCGGAAGATCTGGATCCGGTGGCGGTGCGATGGCTGCGCGACAACGGGCGCAAGCCGGAGAGCCGGATCGCAGGCGATTTCAGCGGCAAAGGAACCGGCCGCGACGTGGCGTACCTGCTGGTCGGGCCCGAGGGCATGCGCCGCGTGGTAGTGCTGGCGGGAAACGAAAACCGCTACGACACCAAGTTTCCCTACATCGGAATAGCCGCGCGCGTGCCCAGGAGGATTGTCGATTCCATCAAGTGGGTGGGCGGTAAGCCGCCCGAGGGCGTGCAAGGCGACGGCATTCTCCTGGTGCGCAAACCGGACGATCCGGCCTCGGCGGTAGTATTGTTTCTGAGCGGCCGCGGCATCGTTTCCGCGTCTCCCGCGAATTACCAGGACATCAACCTCGAATAGGACGGCAATCATGCTGCGCAAGAACCGGCTCTTTACCCCGGGGCCGACACCACTGCTGCCAGCCGCGCAGATGGCCATGGCGGCGGCCAATATCCATCATCGCACCGCCGATTTCCGCGCTCTCTACACCCGCGTGCTGGCCGATCTGAAAACCTTTGTCGGCACCCAGAATGACGTGGTGCTCATGGCGTCGTCGGGAAGCGGCGCCATGGAAGCCGCGGTCGCAAACCTCACTTCTCCGGGCGACAAGGTTCTTATCCTGACCGCCGGAAAATTTGGCGAGCGCTGGGTGGAACTGGCGAAAGCCTACGGACTGACGGCGGAGGTGCTGAGCGCCCCCTACGGCCAGACGTTTTCCCTGGATGCGGTGCGCTCGCGGCTTACGCCCGACACTCGCGCCGCGTTCATGCAGGCGACGGAAAGCTCTACCGGCGTGCGCCATGACGTGGAAGGCGTGGCACGGCTGCTGCGCGATGCCGGCGGCGACACGATGCTGGTGGTGGACGCCATCACCGGGCTGGGCACCACCCGCTTCGACGTGGATCGCTGGAACATCGACGTCATCATCGGCGGGTCGCAGAAGGCAGTGATGATCCCGCCGGGGCTCGCCTACTGCGCGGTCAGCCCGCGCGCCTGGACGCGCATGGAAAGCGCACGGTCGCCGCGCTACTACTTCGATCTGCGCAAGGAACGGAAGGCGGGAGCGAAAGGAGAGTCGGCGTTCACGCCGGCGATTGCGCTGGTGGCCGCGCTGGCCGCCGCGCTCGATTACATCCGCGAACAGGGTGCAGGCGATCTGGCGGCGGGACGCGAAGCGCTGATTGCGAACGCCGAATTGTGTGCCGAGATGACCCGCGCCGGCGCGCGCGCCTTGGGACTGAAGCTCTATGCCAGCGTGCCGTCAAGCGCGCTGACCGCGATTGCGGCGCCTGAAGGACTGGATTCCAGCGTGATCGTGAAGTCGTTTCGCGACAACTTTGGCGCCGTGGTCGCCGCCGGACAGGGCGAAATGAAGTCGGCGCTGTTCCGCATCGCCCATCTCGGGTATTACGATTATCTCGACACCATCGGCATCATCGCGGCGCTGGAGCAGGTGATGACGCGCATTCGGCCGGTGGAATTCGGCGCGGCGGTAGCGGCGGCACAAGAGATTTATGCCGAGCGCAGCGTGGACAAGGTCGCGAGTGCCCGACCATAAAAACTTAACCACGGATTTCCACGGATCCCCACGGATAAGCCGTTCTTTCCTTTTTTATCAGTGGCGATCCGTGGTCAATCTTCATCTAGTCAGGCAATACAGAATATGAAAATCGTCGTCGCCGAAAAAATTTCGCCGTCCGCCATTGAGATCCTGCGCGAAGAGAAGCGCTGGAACGTGGTCACGCCCGACCAGCTTGACGGGAAGCTGGCGGCGGCGATCATCGATGCCGACGCGCTCATCGTGCGCTCCGCCGTGCAGGCCGACGCAGCGCTGCTGGAGCAGGCGCAGAAGCTGCGCGTCATCGGGCGCGCCGGAGTGGGCGTGGACAACGTGGACCTGGAGGCCGCCACGCGCCTGGGCATCGCGGTGATGAATACGCCGGGCGCGAATGCGGTCGCCGTGGCGGAGCACACGCTGGCGATGGCGCTGGCCATGGCGCGACATCTTTGCCGCGCCGACGCCCTCATGAAGGCCGGCAAATGGGAAAAGAAATCGCTGCAGGGAACCGAGCTGCGTGGCAAGACGCTGGGCATCGTAGGGCTGGGGCGCATCGGGATGGAAGTGGCGCGCCGCGCCCGCGCCTTCGGCATGAAGCTGATGGCGCACGATCCATTCGTTTCGCCGGAATTCGCGCGCCAGGCGGAGATCGAGCTGACCGCGCTGGAAAAAGTTCTGGCCGCCGCCGATTACGTCACGCTGCACCTGGCGCTCACTCCGCAGAGCGCGGGCATCATCAACCCGGAAACACTCCGCAAGATGAAGAAGGGCGCGCGGCTCATCAATTGCGCGCGCGGCGAACTGGTGGACGAAACCGCCCTGGCCGCCGCGCTGCGCGATGGCCATCTTGCCGGCGCGGCGGTGGATGTGTTCAACGAAGAGCCGCCGAAGAATTCACCGCTTGCCACCGCGCCCAACGTTATCCTCACGCCGCACATCGGCGGCTCGACGCACGAGGCGCAGGAAGCCGTCGGGGTGCAGATCGCCATCCAGGTGCGCGAGTTTCTGCGCCGCGGGGTTATTCAGAACGCGGTCAACGTGCCGTCGGTTTCGGACGAAGAATACGCAGAAATTCAGCCGTACATGACGCTGGCCGAACGCCTGGGTTCGTTCATCGCGCAGGCGTCGGAGGACGGACTGCAAGAGATCGCGCTGCAGTACAGCGGGCCGATCGCCAATGGCAAGACGCAACTGGTGCGCAAAGCCGCCATCGTTGGCGTGCTGAATTCGGTGCTCGCCGAGAAAGCCAACCTGGTGAACGCGTCGGCCATGGCGGAGGAGCGCGGCATCCGGGTGCGCGAAACGGCGAAACCAAAAGTCTCCGGCGGCAGCGCCGGCAGCGTGATCACCATTCATCTGAAGACGAATGAGGGCGAGCACGTGGTGAAGGGTACGGTGCTGCACGGGCGCTCGCCGCGCCTGCTGGCCGTGGATGGCATTGACGTGGAGGCACCGCTGGAGCGCAACCTCCTGTACCTGCGCAATCGCGACGTGCCGGGAGTGATTGGGCGCATCGGCACCATCCTGGGCGAAGCCAAGATCAACATCGCCAACTTTTCCCTGGGACGCTCTGAGCAAGCTGCCCGCGCCGCCCGGGCTTCCGCTTCATCGGCGGGCGGCGGACACGGCACCGGGGCCGAGGCGGTCTGCGTGGTGCATGTGGATTCACGCGTGCCCGACGCTGTGCTGCATAAGCTGCGCGGCATCCCGGCGATCACGCTGGCCAGGGCGATCCGGCTGGGGTGAAGTAGTCTTCAGTCGTCAGTCTTCAGTCGTCAGCTAAACCGGGGGCTGTTTTTACCCCCTAGCGATAACACGGACAGGTTTCAATGGTCACGGTATTGAGCCTGGAGACTGGCGGCTGAAGACTGCAGACTACTGCTGTTCCTGATTGTGCTTGAGGCGCTTGGTTTCGGCGAGCAGCGACATGCTGTGCATCAGGTTTTGCAGCGTGATAATGCCCACCAGCCGCCCGCTGTCCACCACCGGCAGCACGGTCACTCCCTGGGAAGTCAGCTTGCGGAAGGCGGTGGCCAAGGTGTCACCGGCTTGGGAAACGGAAAACACGCGGTTCATCACCGACTGCACGTAGCCGTTGCCGTGGCCGCGCAGGGCGTCGAGAATCTTCTGCCGCGAAACCACGCCCACCATGTCGCTGCCGCGCACCACGGGAAAATCGTCCTGCAGGGTGTGCACTGCCTTGTGCAGCGCGTCTTCCAGCGTGTCGGCCGGGGAGAGGGTGGAGAAGTCGGTCAGCATCACCTCCTGCAGATGCACCTGCTCCAACACCGACTGAAACACGGCGGAACGATCTTCCAGTTGCGCCGCCACGAACAGGAAGAATCCCACCAGCATCAGCCACGTGTTCCAGATGCCGGCGAGGATGAACGCCATGGCGAAGCCCTGGCCGATGGAGACGGCGCGTCGCGTGGCACGCACCTGGTCCATGCGGCGGGCCAGCAGCGCGCGCACCACGCGGCCGCCGTCGGCGGGATAGGCGGGCAGCAGGTTGAAGACACCGAGAAAAAGATTGATCCAGAAAAAACTGCGCGGCAGGTTGCCGGAGTAAACGAATGGCTGCTTCCACAGGGCGGCTTCGGGCGCCACGGCGAGCACCACCGCCGCCGCCACGAAGGCAAGGATCAGATTCACCACCGGCCCGGCGAGCGCGATGCGCACTTCGCGGTTCGGCTCCAGCTTCAGCCGCGGCGGTTCCTGCAGCAGGCTCACGCCGCCGATCGGCAGCAGCACCACCGAGCGCGTCGGCATCCGCTGCTGCAAGGTCGCCAGCATGTGTCCCATTTCGTGAAGGATCACCGACGCCAGCACCAACCCGACCAGCGCCAGTCCTCGGCCCACGCCGGCGGCGCCCAGCGCGGCGGCTTCCGTCATCCAAACGAACATCAACAGAAAGGCGTAGGTGAGGTGAACGCGGATATCAATGCCGAAAATCCGACCCGCCGGAAACGACCAACTTCTCATGTGTAGGGCACCTAGTGTGAATCCATTGTAAATGGAGGAGGGACGCGGTGCTGGTCTTTCGGTTTTTCGGTCGATCAGTCCATAAGGCGCCAATATCCGCTGGCTGATAGACCGCAAGACGGACGGACCGATAGACTCGCAGAATGCGCGTGATCGCGGGTCAATACCGCAGCCGGCCGCTGCGCTCGCTGCGCGGCGTGGACATCCGTCCGACCTCCGACCGGCTGCGCGAAACTTTGTTCGACGTGCTCACTGCCGGCAATCCTGGCGCGCTTGCCGGCAGCATCTGGCTCGACCTGTTTGCCGGTACCGGGGCAGTCGGGATCGAGGCGCTGAGCCGCGGCGCGCACGCGGCTTACTTCGTCGAATCCTCGCCGCACGCTGCCGCCGTCATTGCCGAGAACCTGCGCAGCCTTCAAATCGGCGAAGGATTTGAAATTCACGAGCGCGATGTCAACCGCGCCCTGCGCCTGCTGGACAGCCAGGCGGTCGCCTGCGATTTCTGCTTCTTCGATCCGCCGTATCGCATGAAGGACGCATACGCGGAGACGCTCGGTTTCCTTTCTCAATCGCGCCTGCTGCGGCCCCAGAGCATGGTCATTGCCGAGCACGACAAGCATTTCGATCCCGGCGAGCAGCACGGCGCGCTCGAACGCTTCCGCTTGTTGAAGCAGGGCGATGCTGGGTTGAGTTTTTATCGGCTGAGCGGGTGAGGAAGGAGTTAGGAGTCTAACGCGGGGGCGCTCTCTGCGGCTCTCGCGTCCGCGTCTCTTCCACGACGAGCATCGTCGCGCCATGCCCCCGCTCGTTCGCCTCATACTGGGTATGCTCAACGTGTCAGATTTTCTTGAACTCACAGTCGCAGGCTAAGGTGCGGCTCGTGTTCCGAAAGCGGACGACACGGCGCAGGTTGGCGCAACACCTTAGAAGGCGCGTCACAGACGAGAGTTCTGGTCGGGAGTAGCGTATCGAAAAGGATCGGAAGGGACTGCTGCGGCAGGTGGCAAACTAGCCAGCGAACGCCGCGCAGTCGCCTTCTGCGCCCCCGGTGCCGCGCTCGCGCAAGGGGAACTTCCAACGCCGCTCCGGGGGCTTTCCTAACAGACTCAAGCCTCGTTCGCACAGGCTCAAATTCGAAAACCCTAGGGCAGCATGATTTGACCGAAGCACGCCGGAGGAATTGTCATGGTTGCGATTTATATAGCCGGGTTCGTGATCCTCTTCGCGGTCGCGACCGTTGTCTACAAAGTCTGTGCAAGTTTGGTCACGAAGAGCAGAACCTGCATTCCTGCTGCAAACTTAGCCCATGCTTTGCCTGATGAGCCTCTCATTGTCCTCGGTTCCTCGCGTCGTCAGTCCAGTAGCGATCTGCTGCTGGAAAACTTCGCACTGCGTCAGGAACTCTCGCTGTTGAGGGCTCGCCATCCCAAACCGCGACTGGAAACGCCCGACGCTCGTGCGCTGCCACGTTTTCGAGGGCAGGAGTCAAGTCCCGATTATGGGGATGCAGTTGCTGCAAACCACCCGCCCCGAAACGATGGCGAAAGCACCTGTTGAAGCGCGAGGACTTCCTCCACAAAATCCGTAAACGGGTGAAGGAAGGTAGCGTAGCGAACTCAATGGCGAAATCGCATAGGTTTCGAGCCGTCCATCCTCAAGCGGGCGCACCCAAACAGCACGGTTCATTCGCGGTGCAGCGCCAAATCCGGAGTTAGGAGTTGGAAGTTGGGAGTGGTTATAGCCGTCGCGCGGCGCTATTCAGTTCGCGGGCGAGGGCGCCCGCGCCACATTAAATCCGGATTGCGCCCGACGCAGCCCCGGCGAGGCGCCGGGACCCACAATTTGTACACGATTTCGATTGGCAGCCGTTACATCAAGAGTTCATTGGTACGGCGCACGATCGGATGCTGGCGTTCCGCCAGATCGTTCTTCACCTGGTTCAATCCGAAGACGCACTCCTCGAAGCGCGCGGAGAGTTTGGCAAACAGCGGCGCCGCCTTGGCGTACTCAAAGTACTCGAATTTGGAAACGATGTAGTAGCTTTCTTTTCCGGCGCGGATGAAGTCCACGAAATTTCCCAGCCGCTGGCGCCGGAGCCGAAAGCGGTTGATCGCCTCAGGAAACATGCCGGTAAAGAACAGGGTGTAGTCGCCGATGTGTTTGCGCACGGCGCGTTCGCGGTCGAACGACGGCGCCTCGCCGAACACCGGGTCGGCCTCCAGCAGCAATTCGCCGACATCGTCCAGCGGACGTCCGCCGGCGTTGCGGATGCGGTGCAACTGTTCGACCTCGGTGAAGTCGGTGAGCATGGCGGCAATGTACTCGCTCACCTGCGGGTCGCGCAGGCCGATGGTGTGGTGAAAATGTTCGCTGACGATCTCGCGGAAAAACCTCTGCAGCGGATGCGATTCGGGAATCAAGTTCGTACCTCTGCCTTCCCGGCTTTCTGCTGCGGTAAATACCGCAACTCTGTCACAGACGCAAGTGACTTCCGACGCGACCCGGCATGAACTCACGGGGTCCCCAAGAATTTTCAGGGAACACTCGATTAGACGAATCCAGCAAGCACTTTGGTTGTTAATATCTCCCCGAAAGCCGCACAAGACGGGCGTTTCTGGCAGCCAACCCACCACGAGAGTGCCAAACTGAAGCGCTGCGGACAACAGCGTCGTATTTCCTTACTCTGATTTCGCGGGCGAGAACGCCGCGTCACATTTGGTAGTCTTGTGCGCCATGAAACGATTGTTGGTGGTGCGCTGCAAGCTGATTGTTCTGCTCAGCCTGGTCATGTTGGCCGCTGCGCCGGCAGTTGCGCAGAAGACTTCGGTCGACGCGGTGATGGACCAGGTGTTCGCGGTGCGGCGTTTCCGGCAGGCGGCGATCTCGCCCGACGGCACGCGTGTTGCCTGGGTGGAGACGCTGACCGCGGCGAACGGCGCCCCTTCGGGGGATGCCGCCATCTACGTGGCGCCGTTGAGGGATCCGACGGCCGCACGGCGCATCAGCGCCAGCCGCGACCGGATGCCGCATAACGAACACCATGTCGCCTGGTCGCCCAGCGGACACGAACTGGCATTTCTTTCCGACGCTGCCGCTGCCGGCCAGTCGCAACTTTATGTCGCCAACCTCGACACCGGCACGGCGCGGCAGATGACGCACCTCACCGGCTTTCTCAGTGAGCCGACGTGGTCGCCGGACGGCAAAACCCTGGCGCTGCTGTTCATCGCGAACGCGCCGCGCGCCGCGGGCCCGCTGGTCGCCATGGAACCGGCAGTAGGTTTGATCGAAGAGAAAATCTACGAGCAGCGGCTGGCGACGGTGTCAGTGGCGGACGGTGCCACGAAACAAATATCGCCTCCCGATATGTATGTCTACGAGTACGACTGGTCGCCCGACGGCAAGACATTCGCGACGACAGCGGCGCACGGCTCCGGCGACAACAACTGGTGGATCGCGCAGCTCTACACGCTGCCCGCCTCGGGCGGCGAGATGAAGTCCATACTCAAACCGCCCTTGCAGATCAATATGCCGCGGTGGTCTCCGGACGGCCGCAGCGTCGCCTATATCAGCGGCCTGATGAGCGATTTCGGCGCCATTGGCGGCGACATCTACGTCGTGCCCGCCGCCGGCGGCGCAGCGCGCAACCTGACGCCCGGCAGGAAGGCGTCGGCTTCCTGGATCACGTGGCTTGCGTCGGGGCGGATCTTCGCGGTGGAGAACGCCGACGGCCAATCGGCGATGGTCACGGTCGATCCCGCATCCGGCACGGCAAAAACCCTGTGGACCGCCGCCGAGACCATCCATGCCCAGGGT
>Ga0326726_10000518_pt1 | contig 35739 bp, 36 predicted proteins | sample MHFenrmetagenome_2_FD_207603 | JGI IMG/M metagenome (GOLD analysis project Ga0326726, IMG submission 207603) | Lab enriched peat soil microbial communities from Michigan Hollow, Ithaca, NY, United States - MHF15MN | ecosystem: Environmental > Terrestrial > Soil > Wetlands > Peat | place: USA...
GGCAGGACTAAATGTAGTGTAGATTAAGACAAAAGACAAAAGATAAAAGGACAAAGATAAAAGTGAAGAAAAGAACCAATAAATAAGACCTGGTTTACTTTTGTCTTTTTACTTTTGTCTTTTATATTAGCTTGGACTTGTGACTTTTATCTTTTATCTTGAATAATAAAATGGAAGAGAAAAAGAATGATTTATGTGAAAGACTTTTTGAGTTTGCAGTACGAGTCATTGAATTCTTGAAAACTCTGCCATATTCACCTGAGAATAAAACTATTCGCACTCAGCTCTCAAAAAGTGCCTGTTCCTCAGGCGCCAACTACGAAGAGGCTCAATCAGGCTCCTCTAGAGCAGATTTTTCCAATAAAGTGCGAATCTCTTTGAGAGAAATGAGAGAGTCTAACTATTGGCTTAGGATCATTAAAAGAACGGTCAAGGAGATAAATAAAACAGAAATAGATTATTTAATCAAAGAATCCGGAGAACTCAAGAATATTTTAGGATCAATAGCCCAGAAATCCCGTTGAAGCTTATTACTGCACAACTTTTATCTTTCTACTTTTGTCTTTTATCTTAAAACAACTTTTATCTTTTTACTTTTGTCTTTTATCTTAAACCTTTAAAATGAAAAACCTCCTCCTCCCCCTTATACTGATCATTGTCATGTTGGGTGCCTGTACTTCCCAGCAAAAACTCGCTTACCTGAGCAACCTGCCCGAAACCGGCGGCGAAGAAACCTTCACAATGGAAATCCCCGATTACCTGATCCAGCCACGCGATATCCTGTATATTACTGTAAAGGCAATGACGCCAAATGGATCAATTGCAGATTTTCTTATGGCCGCAAATAGTTATGGTGGTACTTATATTACTCAGGGCGAAGTTGGAGGTTACATATATGGGTACGACGTTAATTCTGAAGGAAACATAATATTACCTGTAATAGGTGCCATAAAAGTAGAAGGACTTACTCTTGAGGATACAAGGAAATTGCTTCAGGAATCGGCAGATAAAGTGTTTAAGAATTCAACTGTTGAATGCAAGCTCCTTAGTTTTAAATTTACTGTTATTGGTGAAGTAAGAGTGCCGGGGACCTATACTAACTACAACAATTATCTTACTGTTCTTGAGGCTGTTGGTCGTGCCGGTGGAGTAGGTGATTATGGCGACCGCAGCAGGGTGCTTGTCGTCCGGCCGAAGGATAAAGGATCTAAAACCTTCAGACTGAATCTTCAGGACAAAAATATTCTTGCTTCCGAAGCATATTTTCTTCTTCCGAATGATGTAGTGATTGTAGAACCACTTAAGCAGAAAATCTTTAACATGAACCTGCCCACTATCTCTTTTGTAATTTCAACAGTTACCGGTGTCCTCACGACTACATTGCTGCTCATTAACTACTTTGGGAAATAAACAAAGAAATTGTTATGTCGTTATTTCGTTATGGCGTTATGTTGTATTGATGGGGGAACGGTGAAATTTAGTAAATGAAATACTCTTTTGAAAAACTGGAGGTCTGGCATGATTCCAGAGAATTAACGAAACTAGTTTATAAAATTACAAAAGGATTCCCGGATGATGAAAAATTTGGAATTACAAACCAGATGAGGAGATCAGCAATTTCAGTTTCATCCAATATTGTAGAAGGCTCATACAGAACTACCGGTAAAGACAAATCAAATTTCATGACAATAGCATATTCGAGTCTTATGGAATTATTGAATCAAACAATTGCATCCCTTGACTTGAAATATATTAACGAAGAACAATACAATGAATTAAGAATTCAAATTGAAAAGATCTCCAATAAACTCAGTGCCCAAACAAAATATTTTAAATCTCTGCATTCCAGCACATAATCGCTCTAACACTATAACCCTATAACACTGTAACGCCATAACATCATAACACTATTACACTATTACACTATTACACTATAACACTAGAACGTCATAACATCATAACGTCATAACATCATAACACCATAACATCATAACATCATAACATCATAACACCATAACATCATAACATCATAACACCATAACGTCATAACATCATAGCACCATAACACCATAACATCATAACATCATAACACCATAACATCATAACATCATAACACCATAACATCATAACACCATAACATCATAACATCATAACACCATAACATCATAACATCATAACATCATAACATCATAACATCATAACATCATAACACCATAACATCATAACATCATAACGTCATAACATCATAACACCATAACATCACAACGACATAACGCGACAAGGTCGCCAATAACGCCCTAACATTTACCAACATGGAACAGAATATGACCTCCGGCAATTACAATCTCCCAGATAACTTTTACCTTCCGGAAGACGGAAATGTGGATGTCAAACGATACTTCTCTCTTTTTATCAGCAACTGGTATTGGTTTGCTACTACTTTGTTAATTGCATTAACACTGGTTTATGGAATAAACAGATATTCTCAACGAATCTATTCAGTTTCATCAACAATGTTGATAAAAGATGATCAGATGGGGGGATTTAGCGGCGTTACAGAAAGTGTGATACCGGGAGGAGATATTTTCAAGAGCCGGCAGAATCTGAAAAATGAAATGGGAATTCTTAAATCATTCAGTCTTAATTATGCGGTTATGAAGGCGTTGAAGGGTTTTCATGTTGTTTATGTAGGTATCGGAAGAAGAGGAATTGTAGAATCAAGATTGTACAAAACATGTCCGTTTAAAGTGGTTTATGATTCACTTGAGCTTGAGCCGAAGTTAAGTAAAGTAGGTATAGAAATATTATCGGAAGAAAAATATCGTCTAAAACTCAATGGGAACCTGAACTTTGAAGAGGTAAAGAGTTTTGGTGAGCGTTTTACTAAGTTTGGTTTTGACTTTGCCCTTGAGAAAAATAATCCTGGGGATTCTATTTATTTTAAAGAGAGTTCAAATAAGTACTATTTTTATTTTACAGATCCCGGGAATCTTGCCAGCGAGTACAGAAGCAAGTTGGCAGTTGAGCCAATTGAGAAGGAAGCATCCCTTGTCGTACTTTCAGTTGCCGGGTCTGTTTCCGAACAGGAAGCGGATTATCTTAACAAACTTATGGGAGCCTATATTAGGTATGGTCTTGATAATAAAAACCTTACAGCCGATAGTACAATTCAATTCATTGATCAACAGGTTAAGGTTATATCAGCAAGGCTGTCAAAAGCCGAAGAAGAACTGGAGAATTTCAGATTAAAAAATAATTTTATTGATCTCAGTCGTGAAGGTACACTTATACAGAACAAGCTTGAAAAAATTGAAAATGAGAAAACCTCATTTGAACTGCAACTACAATATTACAACTACCTTTCGGAGTACCTTGATATAAAGAATGCGGGAGGTACGATAATCTCACCTTCAATAATGGGAATAACCGATCCTGTGCTTATAAGATTGGTTAATGAGCTTTCTTACTTCCAAAAAGAAATGGAAAAGATCGGGTTTAATATAAGTGTTGACCAACCTGTGTTTGAGCTTATTTTTAAGCAGACTGAAGAGGTACGCGAAGCCTTAAGGGAGAATGTGAGGAACAGCATTGTGGGGCTCAAACAAACAATAGCTGAATCCGAAAGGAAAATTGCAAATGTTGAGGTTGAGATCAATAGACTTCCTTCCACTGAAAGGAACCTTATTAATATTCAACGGGATTATGATCTTAACAACACGGTCTATACTTATCTTCTTGAAAAACGCTCCGAATCAGGCATAGCAAAGGCCTCAAATGTATCCGATAATCGCATTATTGACTTAGCTTCACAATTCAGTTCAATACTGATTAAGCCAAAAGAAAAGATTAACCTTATTATTGCACTTTTTCTGGGATTAATAATACCAATGGTAGTAATAGCGCTGATTGATTATTTTAACGATAAGATAATTGATAAAAAAGATATTGAGAGAAAGACAAAAGTTCCTATAATAGGATATATAGGTCACAGTGAAGGAATGAGTGAAACACCTGTTGTAGAAAAGCCAGGATCGTCTCTGGCTGAATCATTCAGGTCAGTACGTACTGCCATGAGGTATTTTATCAAGGACAATGAAGTGGCTGTTATTGCTGTCTCATCCACTGTGAGCTCCGAGGGCAAGACATTTATCTCCATTAATCTGGCGGCAATCACCGCAATGCTTGGCAAAAAAGTTTTACTTATCGGACTAGATCTCAGAAAGCCACGGATCAATAAGGTTTTTGAATTTGATGACAGCGAAGGGATGAGCACCTATCTCAGCGGCAATTGTAATTATGAAGAAATAATCAGGGAGACCCGGATAAATAATCTTTACTATGTACCATCCGGACCAATACCTCCAAATCCTGCTGAGCTTATCGAGACTGAACAAATGAAAAATTTCATTCAGAGAGCTAAGAAAGAATTTGATTATATTATTATTGACACTCCGCCTGTTGCCATCGTTACCGATATGTTACTTCTGGCTCCTTTGGTTGATGTTAATCTCTTTATCGTTCGTCAGAGATATACATCGCGCAGCACCCTTGACCTGATTGATCAACTTAACAGCCAGGGGAAACTTAAAAACATTGCCATCATTATAAATGACATAAGTCTATCCGGATACTATGGTTATGGAATGAGATACGGCTATGCCAGAGGATATGGTTACTCGTACGGGTATAATTACTATGGAAGTAAATATTATAGGAGATTCGGTTTTTCAGATAAGGCAAAAGGATATTATAGTGAAGATTAAGCACCTGGGGAAAGATAAAAGACAATCCACCTTCGTAGACTTTGTATAATGAAGTATTAACGAAGGCATAAGCTTCGGCGAACAGAGAAAGTAAAAAGACAAAAGTAAAATAACTCTAAGGTTACTATATAGAGATTGTCTTCCGTGGAAGGTAAGACAAGCAATGAGAGTCCCAATGACAGACCTCAGAAATTAAAAACCCTAATACAGGTGCTAAGCAAAAAAACTCGTTTAACTAAACTCTTTCTGGTAATCATCCTTATCCCAATAGGACTTTTAACAAAGGTTAATAATGGCTTTGGGAGTGAATTTATTGCCAATTATTTGGGAGGAGTCATTTATGTTGTGTTTTTCATATTGTTGGCATCACTGGTTTTCCCAAAAACCAACCCATTAATAATTTCATTAATTGTACTTTGTATTACCTGCCTGATTGAATTCTCACAGCTGAATAGAAACTACTATTTAAACCATTTAAGAACGCACTTCTTAATCCGGGCATTAATAGGAAGCGTTTATAATGTTTTTGATTTTTTATTTTATTTTATTGGAGCTGTTATCGGTTATTTTGTAGTGAAGGGTTTAGATAAAGTCGGGAAAATTATTTCTTCAGATTAAGTATGATTCTTTTGAGTTAACTAGGTTCTTTGACTCTTCCTGCTGCATTAGAAATCTGAAGTCTTTTTTTAGATTAGAAGAAATAAACAATCATAATACTTAAATGACAATATAAACATGGAAAAAATATTGGTAACCGGGGGAGCTGGATACAAAGGAGTAAAACTGACTAAAAGTTTGGTTGAAAAAGGATTTGATGTAACGGTTCTTGATAATTTTATGTATGGATTTGAACCCTTTTTGCATCTTGTTGAAAATAAGAACCTGCATGTTATAAAGCAAGATATAAGGAACAAAATTGAAACTATTAGTAAATACGATGTGATATTCCATCTGGCTGGATTAAGCGGACTTCCTGCATGTTCTGCAAATCCTTCATCAGCTCACCTGATCAACGTTGATGCAACCAAACAATTAATCGATTCTCTAAGCAAGGACCAGTTACTTATTTATGCATCAACAACTTCCTTCTACGGTAAATCAGGTACAAAATGTAATGAAAAAACAACAGTGGATCCAGTAAGTCATTACGGAAAAACAAAATACATGGCTGAACAATTTGTAATGCAACATGAAAATGCTATAAGTCTTCGCTTTGCGACAGTTTTCGGTTTTAGTCCGAAAATGAGAATGGATCTTATGGTAAATGACTTCACTTACAAGGCCCTTAAAGAAGGAGTTGTAGTTCTCTTTGACAGCTTTGCAAAACGCACTTTTATTCATATTGATGATGCGGTGCGCGGATATAGTTTTGCGATGGACAATTGTGACATAATGAGAGGAAGTATTTACAACGTTGGGGGAAATTCAATGAATTTCTCAAAATTAGAAATAGCAGAAGCAATTAAAAAACAAATCAAGTATGCCATTATTGATTCCGATGTTAAAGATAAAGATGTAAGGCATTTCATAATTGATTTCAGCAAGATAAAATCATTGGGATTTGAACCAAAGGTTACTCTTGATGAGGGAATTGCTCAAATGCTTGAAATTTTCCAATACTACGACTATTTCACACATTACAGAACAATTTAATATGAAAGAAATCAAATACAAAGACAAAACTGTAGCAATACTTCATTCCTACTCTGAATGGAAAGAGGGTCTCGATTTCCTGACACCTGACGAAACATTTATCCAGGCAGGTACGTGGTGGTATGAATCAGGTAAGAAATTAAAAGCACACAGGCACAAAATAAATGTAAGAACAACGGATAGAACCCAGGAAACGGTTATAGTGTTAAATGGTACTATGCGGATTGACTTCTACGATGAAGATAATAATATTTTTCTGCAGGAAATAGTTAAAACTGGTGATGTCTGCATTATTCTTACAGTAGGGCACGGTTATCAGATCCTTGAGGACAATACTAAGATCGTTGAAGTAAAAAACGGTCCCTTTACTTCAGTTGAAATGGATAAAGAATTAATATGATGGAAAATATTTTCTTCGATTTAAGGACATTGAAAGCTTGTGGGGAGAATGTCATTATTGGAAAAACTGTTCGAATACGATATCCTGAGTTAGTTGAAATTGGAGATAATGTGATAATTGACGATTTTACTTACATTTCAACCTCATTCAAGATTCATTCTTATGTTCACATTTCTGCAGGCTGCAAAATTATAGGAGGCAGAAATGCCTTTGTTGAAATGCATGAATTTTCCACGTTGGCACCGAATGTTATTCTCTCTGCTGGCTCAGATGATTATTCAAGTGGAATTGCTACACCTCTTGTGCCCTTGGAATTCAAGGGGAATGTAAAGATTGGCAAAATAATTTTAAATAAACATTGCATTGTTGGAGCCGGTTCAGTAGTTTTACCCGATGTCGTTTTTGAAGAAGGAGCATGCCTGGGAGCACTCTCCCTTGCCAATAAAAAACTTGAAAAGTATTATTTGTATGCTGGGATACCATCAAGGAAAATAAAGAAAAGAAATCAAGAAGAGATAATAATGTTTGAGAATAGATTTAAGAGAGATCATTGATGGAAGACACTTCTCAATATATTTGGAAAATTGTCGATTGCCCACCTCTCGACAATGATATTAACTTACTCGTTCGCAAAATGAATAAGTATGGCAATTTACCCTGGCCTTATTCAAAATTTGCTGAGATATGCAGACTGAAATTGAAAAACAAGCTGAAGTATTTAAAAGATTCTCATTTTGATTTCAATTTTTATTGTGCATTTGGGAATTTACATGGCGAAGGCGTTTGGTTTACAAATACTTATATTTTAGATTATGCCCCTGTTTATTTTGGCAAGCATATCACAATTGGTCCGGATGTAAAAATAATTACCAGCTGGCACGAAATATCAAATTTTAATATTGTGAAGGCTGAGCCAATTGAAATTGGGGATAATGTTTGGATTACAATGAATGCAATAATTTTACCAGGAGTCACAATTGGGGGGAATTCAATTATTGGTGCAGGATCAGTGGTTACAAAGTCAATACCGCCGAATTCACTTGTTGGAGGAAATCCTGCTCATGTAATTAATCAAATTAAAAGAGATTATCCATATTGGGATGATTTGAAAAATGACATAGAAAATAAGGTAGGAACAACAAAATCAACAAATATTAGAAAACAGCTTGGGTATATCATTCCAAGCTTTATCAAAAAGCCATTAAAAAAAATATTTCTGTAAGCTTAGATCTTATGAAATTTATACCTCAAATGGAACCCTGGTTTGGTTCCGAAGAAAAGGAAGCCCTGAACCAGTATATGGAAGAAGGTGGATGGTTAACGGAGTTTAAACGAACAACAGAATTTGAACAAAGAATAGCTGAATATACAGGAGCTAAGCATTGTATTGTAGTAAATAATGGAACTATCAGTTTGACTCTAATGGCTTTGGCTGCTGGCATTGAAACTGGAAATGAAGTGATCGTGCCTAATTATACAATGATTGCCACTCCAAATTCAGTAAAAATGTTCGGAGCACTTCCAGTATTTGTTGATGTTGAAAAAGAGACGCTTTGCATGGATATCGAATGTACAAGAAAAGCAATTACTCCAAGAACAAAAGCCATATTTTTTGTTAATGCAAATGGGCGTTACCCCAAAGCTGGGATTAATGCTTTTCAAAACTTATGTAATGAAAAAGGGCTTATTTTATTGGAAGATGCAGCCCAATCTTTAGGCTCATTTTATCCGGATGGCAAACATCAGGGAACAGTGGGTCTATCAGGAAGTTTTTCTTTTTCTGCTCCAAAGATTATTTCCACAGGACAGGGTGGTGCTGTTATTACGAACGATGATGAAATGTCCGTTAAACTGAGGAAGTTAAAAGATTTTGGCCGAAATGGTGGAGGGAATGATATTCATACTTCTATTGGTTATAATTTTAAGTTTACTGAACTTCAAGCTGTAATCGGTAATGAGCAAATGAAAAAGTTACCCTGGCGGGTTGAACGAAAAAAGGATATTTACAGACTTTATAAGAAAAACCTTGTAGAGATAAATGAGATTCAATTTTTCGATCAGGATTTATCCTGTACCACTCCCTGGTTTATAGATATCCTTGCCGAAAGCAGAGATGAATTGGTAAAATATCTAAAAGGAAACGGCATTGGATCAAGAATAATGTATCCACCTATTAATAGGCAGGAGGCGTACAATATAGAGGGGATTCATCCTGTATCAAGTCTTGTTGGAGAAAAAGGACTTTGGCTGCCCTCGTCCTCACAGGTTACGGATGAAGACATTCTCAAAATAACAGATTCTATTCGCCAGTTTTATCATTGATGATGGCTGAAATAATCAACCTCAATTTTATACGGGACTTTTTTACCAAGGGCAATGAACGGACTTTACGGGCAAAAAAAAACATAACGGTTTCTTTTATCTGTAAAGCTTTCTCAATTTTGATTAGCTTTTTGATAGTTCCCTTAACCTTAGGTTATGTAGGTAAAGTTGAATATGGCATCTGGATTACTATTTCTGCAATTATTCAATGGTTTACATTTTTTGATATTGGCCTTGGGAATGGACTTCGAAATAAGTTGGCAGAATCATTAGCACTGGGAGATGTGGGAATGGCAAGAATATATACCAGTTCTGTTTTTGCCCTTATCACCGTGATAGCATTTATATTGTTTATTGGTTTTTTTATTGCGGCTAATTTCATTTCATGGAATTCAGTATTAAACACCAACGTCATATCAAACAAAAGCCTTTCCACTATAGTAATCATGGTATTCTTTTTTTTCTGCATAGGCTTTGTCCTGGGGCTGGTTTCATCAATATTGGAAGCCAGGCAACAGTGGGCGTTGAATGACATTCTTGGTTTAGCAGCACAATTATTCGGTCTTTTAGCGCTATTCATTCTAGTAAAATTTACTAAAGGATCGTTATTATATCTTTGCTTAGTCTATGGAAGCAAATCTGCAGTTGTAATGTTTATAGCAGCCATTTTTCTGTTTTTAGGACCACTTAAACAATTCAGACCTTCAATAAAATACATACAACTTAGAAAAGCCATACCATTAATAAATTTAGGGATTAAGTTTTTTATAGGTCAAATCCTATATTTAATTGTTACTCAAACATCGGTTATACTCGTAATACAATTTTTCGGACCAGAAGATGTAACCACATTTAATCTTGCAGTCCGATACGTTTCCATTACTTCAATGGGTTATATGATGGTATTAACGCCATTTCTTTCTGCTTTTACTGAAGCTTATACTAAAAATGACTTTAGCTGGATCAGAAATATAATTAAGAAAATTAATTGGATTTGGATGTTGACCACTTTGGCAACTATTATAATGATCTTTTGTTATAAAATTTTCTTCAAATTATGGGTTGGTGATAAAATAGTCATCCCGGGTTCATTAATTATTGCCCTATCTTTTTCAAGCATAATAAGCATGTGGAGTGGAACATTCACACTCTTTCTAAATGGAGTTGGTAAAATTCAGCTGCAACTCTATCTACTTGGATTACAGGCAATCTTGTTTTTCCCTCTTTCATATCTGTTTTATCGCCTTGAGTTTGGATTAATCTCTATTGTTGCTGCTCAAATTATTTTCTATGTTTCAAGTGCGAGCTTATTTACTATTCAGTACAAAAAAATAATCCATAAAAAAGCACTTGGTATTTGGCTAAAATAAAACTATGATAATTACTAAGATACAGGGAGGCCTTGGCAATCAACTATTTCAGTATGCCACAGGAAGAGCTTTATCAATTCGCAATAAATCGGAATTAAAATTAGATTTATCTTTCTTTGAAAATCCAGAATATCAAAAAGTGTATAGATTGGATAAATTTAATCTGCCCTTCACAGTCGCGAAAGATTCCGAATTTAATCATTTAAAAAATGTTAGTAAAATCCCATTCCATTTTAGAATTCTTAAGCGACTGGGTATTAAAGTCTTCCCCTACTACAAAAAGAGTAATTTGCTAGAAGATGAAATCTTAACTCTCTCTGAATCCAAAAACCTGTCGAATAGAGATTACTATCTTGAGGGGTGGTTTAGCAATCCAAATTATTTTAATGAGATACGAGGAATTATTCTCAAAGAATTTAACGCAGATCAATTATTAAGTCCTGAAAATATTGTTTTGCAGAAAGAAGTTTTAAATAGCAATTCAGTTGCTGTACACATAAGAAGAAAAGATTATTTAGCAAACCATTATTTTACGACTTTACCAAAGGAATATTACATCAAATCGATAGAACAATTAGTAAATGAAATAAACAGCCCTACATTCTATTTTTTTTCAGATGATATTTCATGGGTCAAAGAGCAATTTAAGAATATCCAAAAAGTTAGATTTGTTGCATGTAATTCTAATTCCGAAACGGCCTGGAATACAATAGGAGATATATCTGATTTAATGCTTATGAGAACTTGCAAACACCAGATAATAGCCAATAGCACATTTAGTTGGTGGGCTGGCTGGTTGAATGAGAATCCTTCTAAACTAGTATTATTTCCAGCGATTTGGTATAATGACGTTAAAGCACAAAAAAAATTTGAAACCAATAGTTTTATGCCAACAGAATGGATCAAAATACAATTTACTAAGTAAATGAATAATAAACCTATTTTTGTAACTCAACCGTTTCTTCCACCATTGGAAGAGTTTTATGAATACATTAAGGATATTTGGGAAAGCAAATGGCTGACTAATAATGGCAAGTATCATCAGGCATTGGAAAGCGCGTTGTGTGATTATTTGGGTGTAAAATACATTTCGCTTTTTTCTAATGGCACACTTGCCCTTGTAACCGCCCTTCAGGCATTGCGTATTACAGGTGAAGTTATTACTACACCTTATAGTTTTGTGGCAACAACGCATTCACTTTGGTGGAATAATATCAAACCAGTATTTGTGGATGTTGATAGGAGTACTTTTAATCTTGATCCTGAAAAAATTGAATCAGCAATCACTCCCCAAACAACAGCTATTCTTCCGGTACATGTGTATGGTAATCCTTGTAATGTTCAAAAAATTAAAGAAATAGCTGACATTTATGGACTTAAGGTTATTTATGATGCTTGTCACACATTTGGGATCAAAATAAAAGGAATTCCAGTCTTGAATTTTGGTGATCTGTCAGTTATGAGCTTTCATGCAACAAAGATTTACAATACTTTTGAAGGCGGAGCAATTGTCTGTCATGATGAACCCACTAAAAAACGGATTGACAACCTGAAAAACTTTGGGTTTGTTGATGAAACTACTGTAGTTACTCCCGGGATTAATGCAAAAATGAACGAGGTTCAAGCTGCCATGGGCTTACTGCAATTAAAATACATTAATTCTGCAATTGAAAAACGCAAACAAGCAACTGAACGTTATCGAAATGGCTTAAATGGTATAAAGGGAATTACTTATATGGAGGATATGGCTAATGTGAAGCACTGTTATTCCTTTTTCCCAATATTTATTGACAAAGATAAATATGGTAAGACAAGAGATGAAGTGTATGAAGAATTGAGAAAAAATAACATATTCGGCAGACGATATTTCTATCCACTAATAAGCCAATTTCCAACATATCGAGGACTTGAATCAGCACAAAAAGGACTAATGCCAGTAGCAGAAGAAATAACTGAGAAAGTAATTTGTCTTCCATTATATGCTGACCTTACATTGGAAGATCAGCTAACAGTTTTGGGAAAGTTGAATCATAATTAAGCTAATATTTTATGAACTCTTTTTATACAAAAGAAGAATTAACTCTTATTGGGTTTAAAAAATATGGAGAGAACGTTCTAATAAGTCGATTCGCAAGTCTGTATAATCCAGAAAAAATAGTAATAGGAAATAACGTTCGTATCGATGATTTTTGTATACTTTCTGGAGAAATTGTATTTCAAAATAATATTCATATATCCGCTTACTCAGCTTTATTTGGGAAGTATGGTATAATTATGGAAGATTTTACAGGACTCTCACCCCGTTGCACAATATTTAGTGCTAGTGATGATTTTAGTGGCGATTTTCTGATAAGTCCAATGAATCCGGAGAAGTATACAAAAGTAATAGGAGGCAAAGTTCTAATAAAAAAGTTTTCTCAGGTTGGAGCTGGTTCAATTGTTATGCCTGACTTGACAATTAATGAGGGGGTAGCAATTGGTGCAATGAGTTTCGTAAAAAAAAGTCTCGAAGCATGGGCAATTTATGCAGGTAACCCTATTAGATATATTAAGCAACGCAAAAAAGGGTTGTTAGAATATTATAATGAAATTACAAACGAAAAATAAAATGATAGTGAGCGTCTGCATGATAACATATAATCATGAGAAATATATTCGCGAAGCTATCGAAAGTGTCATTCATCAAAAAACAGATTTTGATTTTGAACTGGTCATTGGTGAAGATTTTTCAACCGACAATACAAAAAGGATTTGTCAGGTATATAGTGAAAAACATCCCCAATGTATTAGATTATTGAATTCTGAAAAAAATTTGGGAGTGATTCCAAATTTCATTCGGACACTTAAATCTTGTTCAGGTAAATATATAGCCATATGCGAAGGCGACGACTATTGGATCAATCCATTCAAACTGCAAAAACAGGTTGATTTCTTAGAAAATAATACAAATTATTCATTATGTTTTCATGATGCTCTCATCTTATGGGATAATAAATCTAAATCCCCAGAATATTTTTGCCCGCCAAATCAAAAAGAAACTTCTATTATTAATGATGTGATAAACAATTGGTTTGTTCCATCAGCGAGCATTGTATTTAGAGGTATTTATATTAAATCTTTTCCTGATTGGCTTAATAATATTTACAATGGGGATTATGCATTATTGCTTCTACTAGCTAGCAAAGGGAAATTAAAGTATGTCAATGAAGTGATGAGTGTATATAGGAAAAATGACGGCGCCCTCTCTGCAGGTATTGGTAAAAATTATATATGTATTAACGATCAAATTATACAATTGCTTAATTTGTTTAATGATTATTCAGAATTCAAGTATAATCCCCTAATTAAAAAGAAAATTTTCAAACTTAAGCGAGAAAGAAAATATTTATCAATACGAAAAAAATTTCCAATATATAAATATCTAAATATGCAAATATGGATAAGAAAAACTGTTGATATATTAAATAATATTTTGTACAAAAGTGAAAACGGTTACTAAAAGTCATACTCTTTTAAGAAAAGAACCATCTGATATAATTTTCAGAAATTATATTCTTGTTTATTTTATGTTTGCACTAGGTGGGGTGACAACTTTCTCCTCGAACAGCAGATTCGTACAAGGATTTTTCATTTTCTTATTTTTTCTTTTCCTTTTTAAAAAGAAAGTTTTTGACAAAGAATTCTTTTTTATTCTTTTTTTCGTATTGTTTATTTTTCTGGGTCAGTTGTTTATTTTTGGAAATTTTAATCTGGTAGGTGCAATAGCATTGTTTTACAGCTTTTTTATTCCATATAGCCTCATTAAACTTGTAGGCTACAGGTTTACGGATTACTACATAAATATAACCTATGTTTTTGCTATTATTAGCTTCTTATTCTTAGTTCCATCCTATATATCACAGGACTTCAGAGAGGCAGTTAAGGATTTTGCAGTATGGATAAATCTTGATCCTCTGATAGGTGTTAAGGACAATTTTATTATCTATAATCATGAGTTAATGGTTAACGGAATGATCAAAAACCCGGGCCCGTTTTATGAGGCCGGAGCTTTTGGAACTTTCCTGATTGTAGCGCTTATTCTAAACTTAATTAAAACTAAAAAATTATTAGAAAAGAAAAATGTGGTTTTTATCCTGGCAATTTTAACAACCCTTTCCACAGCAACCTATATTTCCTTATTTATACTTTTATTTTTCTATTTCACGCAAAGCAAATCCCTATGGATTAATGTTGTACTGGCTCCAATCCTTTTTATATTAGTGTTTGAAGTATTTTCTGCAGTACCTTTTCTAAGAGATAAAATTGAAGCTGAATATGAGGCCAGTTCAAGACAAGGTGATAATGAGGAAAGAATTGGCAGAATTCAGGGTGGTAAAGTTGATTTACAATACATATTACGATCACCTGTTTTTGGCAGAGGGTTGACTTCACCTTATGCCGGATCTAATAATGGACTTACAGGCCTTGCTTTAAGCTATGGCATAATTGGTTTCTTCTTATACTTCTATCTGATTATTAAATCTTTAAAATTTTACTGTAAAGCAAATATGTATAATCAGAAGTTTGCTGTTTTTTCTACAATTTCAATCGCTTCGGTACTGTTAGGACAGGTTTTATACTCAAAACCAATATTTTTAGGTCTTATGATGATGTTCATTCTTTATAAAAGAAGCAATATGCAATCATATCTAGTGAGTACAAGTTTGCAAAAAAGTCAGACCTGAATAACCTGGAAACTATTGATCATTAAACTCCGTAATTTATGACAAATAATTTTTCCCATTTTTTCTCATTCCCTTTCAGTTGAAGTATTGTAAAGACAACTTAATGCAAGATATTCACCCAAAAGTATTAATCATTGGTGAAACATTTCGTCATGATACCGGAGGTGGAATCACAATCTCGAACCTTTTCAGTACATGGCCTGCAGAGAAATTAGCGGTAATCACATTGACCGAGAAAAATGATTATGAAATTTGTAAGAATTATTACAGAATAGGTATTGATGAGAATAATAAACAGTGGCCTTTTCATGCATTACAAATAAATACACATTCAGGAGAGATTAACTTCAATGAAAAGAACAGTAATTCAAGTGAATCTATAAAAGGAGTAACACAAACACATTTGAGATTACTAACTCTTAAAATATTTGGATTTTTATCTCATTTTATTGGTGTGCATTATAAATTACATTCAATTAGTGTTTCTGAAAAACTTTTGAAGTGGATAAACACTTTTAAACCAGATGTAATTTATTTCCAACCAAATTCATTATCTCTTGTTTTGTTTGTAAAACAACTCTTCCAAAAAACCAATATACCAATTGCCATTCATATAGTTGATGATTACATTAAGACAAAAAATAAACCTGGTTTATTTTATTATTATTACGAACGAATCATAAAAAGTGAATATAAAAATATTGTAAATATTTCTAAAGCTCATTTTAGTATTTGTAATGAAATGAGCAGAGAGTATAATACAAGATTCAATAAAGAGTTTATTCCTCTGCATAATCCTATAATTAAAGAAAACTGGTTACCATACTCTCATAATAATAACGAAGAAGGCGGTTTATATCGAATTGTTTATGCCGGAAGGATCGGCATTGCAAATGTTGATGCAATTATTATTCTGGTTGATATTATTGATCAGCTCTGTAATGAAGGGATTTCTATAGAATTTGATATCTATTCGATTGATGAAGATAGAAAACTATTGAGAAGCATAAAAAGCAAAAGAGGATCTCACTTTAAGAGCTTTGTCAGCCATATTAAGCTGCCAGAAATAATCTCAAAATATGATTTTCTTTATCTTCCATTGTCATTATCTCAAAAAAGTTTAAGATATACAAGATTATCTATGCCATCCAAGGTAGCCGAATATATGATTTCAGGTAGACCAGTTATAGTATTTTCTTCACCTGCTACTGCATTATACAAATATGCAACAACTGAAAAATGGGCCACAGTTGTTGATAATAAAGAGAAGCTTTCAAATGGGATACACAATTTAATTAATTCTAAGGAATTAAGAGAAAAGTATGGAAAAACGGCTCAAAAATTGGCATTGGATAATCACGAAATTAAAGTAGTAACAAAGAAGTTTGCGGGTGTGTTACGAAAAAGTCTAATTTAAAATTTTTTTCTTTCATGAAAGCTTTAGTAATTGGAGGGGCCGGATTTATCGGTTCGAATATTGTCAAAATATTAAATAGAAGAAATTATGAGATTGTTGTATTGGACAATCTTACTACCGGATATAAAGAAAATTTAAACGAAATTGCCGGAGTTAATCTGATTATTGGTGATATCAGTAACAAAAATGACTTATTGGGAGCAGCAAAAGATTGTGATATAATTTTTCATCTCGCTGCCAATATTGGTAACCTTAAATCGATTAATGACCCGGTATTCGATTCACAAACTAACATAATCGGAACATTAAATGTTCTTGAGTGTGCCAGACAAAATAATATTAAAAAAATAGTTTACTCATCATCAGCTGCAATATTTGGTGAACCCAGGTATCAACCAATAAATGAAAAACATTCTTTTGCACCGGATTCACCATATGGAGTTAGTAAACTTGCAGGAGAGTTATACTGTCTTTGCTATAATCACTTGTATAATATGGAAAATGTTTGTTTAAGGTATTTTAATGTTTATGGTATAAATCAACGGTATGACACTTATGGTAATGTAATCCCAATCTTTACTTCATTACTTCTTAACAATAAATCAATATCCATTTATGGGGATGGGGAACAAACCAGGGATTTTATCAATGTTAAAGATGTTGCAATGGCAAATATCCTGGCCGCAGAAATGACTGGAATTTCAGGTGTCTTTAATATAGGGACAGGGAAAGCCATTACAATCAATGTCTTAGCGCAAACTATAAAAAATATTTTGAATGATCATTCACCAATTATTTACTCTTCTCCAAGAAAAGGAGAGGTTATACATAGCCTGGCAGATATCTCGAAAGCAAAAGAAATTCTAGCTTTTGATCCATGTTCAGATATTAATTGTAACCTGATCGAATATATTGATTGGTACAAATCTGAGAATGCGTTAGCTTGAATGGAGTCAAATTTGAGCAAGTCAATAATGAAGAAACCCGGATTAATAATAGCGGAGTCTCCCTACCCGATGGGGTCAATGAGTATAAGGATAAGAATGTGGGCAAAAGGATTTTTAGAAAATAATGTTTTGGTAAAAGTTTTTATAGTAGCGCCGAGACCAACTAAATATGCGATTGAAAACGCTGAACCTTATGTGGTTTTTGCGTTGCCACCCACTTATAAAACTACTAAGAACACAAAACTATTATTTTCATACCAGAGAATAATTGGATTAGTTCATCTATGGAAATATTTAATTAAAGAAAAGGATTTAAGTTTTATAATAATAGCTTGGCCTAATATACTTTTAGGAACTTTCTTATTATTATTTTGTAAAAAGAATAACGTTAAACTGTTTTTTGACAAGGGAGATGAAAATGGCCGAATGATAGATAAAAATAACACCTCGCTTTTAGATTACCTGGCCAAACTAAACCAGAAATATTTTAATAAATACGTAATTCCTAGGGTAGATGTCATGTTTGTTGTTTCAAGCTATCTTGAAAAGAAATATAACAAATTATATCCGGCATTAAAGATTAAAAGAAGTTTGCCCACTTTGATTGACTACAATGAGTTTTTGGAAAACCAAAAAAATGATATTCTTGATATAGAGCAAAAAGGATATGAGATTTTCAAGTCAGAAAAGCCAAAAGTTCTTTATGCGGGTTCATGTGAAAGGACAAATGGATTGTTCTTTTTTCTAGAGATTGCTGCTCAACTGTTAATTCATGAGAAGATCTCATTTGGGATAATATTTATTCTTGTTGACGGTGACATTGACGAAATTAAAAGATATTGTGTCAGATTGGGGATTTCACATAATGTTACATTCCTTAATCCTGTTTTGCCAAAGTATATGCCTTCTATTTATAAAGCAGTTGATATACTTGTGTTACCCGAGCAGGGTACCATAATTGCCAATGCAGGGTTCCCCGGCAAAACAGGAGAATATTTAGCTTCCGGCAAAGCAATTCTTGCTACAATTTTCAGCGATTTAACTGACCATCTAAAAAACGGCTACAATGCAATGCTGGCTCAGATAGGAGACAGGGAGACTTACTGTAATAATCTCAAAAGACTGATATTGGATGAAGGTTTTCGTGCAGAATTAGGTTTAAATGCAATAAAAACAGTTCAAGAGGATTTTGACTATAAGCAGGGGGTATTGCGCTACATTGAAGAATTATGATCCAGAACTTCAATAAAAAGGTTTTAATTTTCCCGGTTTGGTATGGCATGGGAGGTTCAACCATGTACGTTAGTCAATATGTATCTTACCTGGTATCTAATAAATATGAAGTATATGTAGTATGTAGAAAAAAAGATAAAGGGAGTAGTTTCTTAAAAGATATCGGGGCGAAACCTGTTTATATTTATTTCCCATTTACTCTTAATTTTACTGCACTGGACGAACTCAATAATAGTCTGAAAAAGATATTAATAGACATCATTAAGTTGTTTGGGGGATTCTTTATCTCACTGTCATTACTTTTAATATATCGGCCAGGTAATTTAATAATAGGAGAATTTTGTGAAATACCTGTATTGTTATCGTCCTCTCTGTTCAGGAACAAAACCATTTGCTTTTTTCAAACAACTATTTCAAGTAATAAGTGGAAAAGATTCATATTATTCAGATTGTTAAAGAATATCAATCACTTGGTCGGAATTACAGATCTTCATACTTTCGATGTTCCGTATAAAGACAAAATCTGCACAGTTCCAAATTTTTATCCTAACATTGGTATTTCATCCACAAATATTTTAGTTGATAAGCTGAACCTCAATGGTGACAGGGTAGTATTATTTATGGGAGGTGTAAGTAAAATAAAAGGGACGAGGCAATTTATTGAAATTGCACTAGAACTAATCAAATTGAGAAAGGACTTATGTTTTGTCATAGCAGGTAGTTTTCATAAATCTTTTCAAACAAAATATGGCATTGGTGAAAATGATTCAGAATATGATTATAATAAGGATATTTTTGATATGATTGGTGACTTCATAGATATTAAGTTTAAATTTCTTGGGGAAATTAATTATACAAATAATGTATTAAAACATAGTGCTCTATTTATAAGCGCAAATACATACCCACATTTTTCCAGACCAATTGTTGAAGCTTGGGCAAATAAGGTTCCTGTTGTCGCTAATGAGGATTTGTTTACTAAATACATGTGCCACGATAGTGACAGTATATTATTTATTGATTTTCTACATCCAGATAAATCAGCTATAAAGATAAACGATCTGCTAAATAATACAAAGAACATTGAAAAACAAGTTTCAGAAGGGTATTGTAGTTATAGAACTTATTATTCTCAGGAAGTAGCAACCCTGGCATTAGATAAACTCTTTAAAGAAACAGTCTGAGAGCGATAAAAAGGTTAGATAACTATGAACCTAAGTATAAATATATTCACTCATTTGAGTGCTAATGACAATAGATGTAAATACTCTTTGTAGTAGTGTAAATGCTAGAAGTAGAATTAGCCAGATTATTCTATTCATTCTCATTACTCTTTTTCATCATATGTAGTTAGTCGCTACCCTTGCAGACCCAAACCATCCATTCGCATCGCTGATGAGCAGTAATGTGCAATCGAGTAGATCTTTTAAGTTGTTGAAATATTTTTTCATAAACATTTTTAAGCTCAAGCTAGTGTTAAATATTCGGAAAAGTCGAAATGGCTGAATTTTATCCCCTCCTTTAATTATCTTTTGAATTAAAAAATATGTCCACTAATGAAGTATATGTGATAAGTGCACCTGATTATTTATATGATATTTATGGTATTCTACCCGAAACAATTTTCTCTAATATCCAGCCGGGGAATAAGATTATTATTAAACCTAACTGGATAAGGGAATCACATCTAACTCGACCAAATGAATGGGAACATGTTATTACCCATCCAGTGGTGATTACGGCAGTTTTAAAGAAAGCAATCGAAAAATTAGGAAGAAAAGGGAATATAAGTATTGTCGATGGCCCTGAAACAGGATCGTCATTTGAAAAAATTTTGGATCATTATCCCGTTCCGTTATGGAAAACTATGGCTGGTGAGGCAGCAATTTCACTGGAGATAGTTGATTTGCGCGAAGATAAATGGGTAAGTGATGGCAATGTTGTTATTGAGCGTAAAAAATTACCAGGAGACCCTCTTGGAAGTACACAGATTAATCTGTTAAATAGTGCTAGTGAATTCTATTCACATTCGCCAAAAAAAGGGTATTTCGGAGCAGATTCTGACATCAGTGAAACAAATCAGGCTCATAACGGTTCAAATAATCTGTATCGTGTTTCGCGCACTGTACTTGAAGCCGATGTTTTTATTAATATTCCAAAATTAAAAACACACAAAAAGGCCGGAATTACAAGTAGTTTGAAAAATTTGGTGGGAATAAATACCTATAAGAATTATCTGCCACATAATTCTATCGGAACTATTGAAGACGGTGGTGATCAGTTTCCTGTAAAAAATTCAAAATCAACATTTGAAAGCTTTTTAATGCCAATCATTCATCAGAAAATTCTAATTAACCCACGTTTAGCAAAAATATTCAGTCCAATACAAAGTTTAGGGAATAAACTTTTTGGTAATAATTCCAAAACGATTCGGGGTGGCTCCTGGTATGGTAATGATACAATGTGGCGTACCATTTTGGATTTAAATAAAGTTTTGATGTATGCTGAACCTGATGGAACTATGCGGGAAGATAAATGGTCCTCTGCTAAAAAATACATTACAGTGGTAGACGGGATACTGGCAGGTGAAGGAGATGGCCCAAAATCTCCTGATCCGGTTAACTTAGGATATCTTTTTTGTGGTACTAATCCTGTCTCCACAGATGCTGTTTGTGCATCTTTTATCGGATTTGATCCGCTCAAAATTCCGGCAATTGCAAAAGCTTTTTCAGTTAAAAGATTTTCTTTAACTAATTTTAATTATGACCAGATCGTTGCAAAAATCAATAATGAAAACTTTAAAATTGGTGCAATACCTTTAAAATTAATTAAAAACCTTCACCCTCATCGTGGATGGGAAGGTCATATTGAATTATAATAAAAAATGAATTTAATAAATTTATTTTCTGAAAATATCATACTAAAAATAGGTGATATTATTACTGGCCAAACAGTTACAAAAAAACTGGATTACCTTTTGAAAAGCCAGTGGTGGGATGAGAATAAATTAAAACAATACCAGGATGAAAGACTTAGGTTGTTAATCAAGCATAGCATAGAAACAGTACCCTTTTATCAGCAACTATTTAAGGATCTTAGATTAAAAGCTAATGATATTAAAACCCAGGAAGATTTAATGAAGTTGCCGATTCTTACAAAAACAACTATTAAAAAGGAAGGAATTGAACGATTTACTTCATCAGCAATACCAAAAAACAGAATTAGGAACTGTAGTTCTAGTGGATCTACAGGTGAGCCTTTGTTTTATTTTAATACCAAAGAGGCTTATTCAATGATTCTTGCAGCCAACCTTAGAGGATGGTACTGGATGAATTATCGGGTGGGAGATAGATATATCAAACTTAGTCAGAATGTTAGGAAGAGTTTTATTAAACGTTTACAGGATGGAATGAGCCGTAATCTATATTTGGCAACAAATCCTTTAGTTGACAGCAACTTTGAATATATTCTTAATGAAATTGAGCATTACAAACCAAAGGTGATCAGATGTTATCCTGATCCTTTATTATTTTTAGCCCGTTATAAACGAAGTCATCCGGAATTTTCCTATAAGCCACAAGCAATAACTACTACTGGTAATACGCTGCATCCTGAAACAAGGGCAGAGATTGAGTCTTCCTTTGGATGTAAAATATTCGATTCTTATAGCTGTGAGGGGAATTCGACAGTATTTGAATGTCCAACTCATACCTGTTATCATTCAACAGAAGAATATGGGATATCTGAAGTTATAGATGATAACGATAATAAAGTAAAAACCGGTATTGGACGATTGATTTCAACAGATCTTTGGAATCTTGCACATCCATTTATACGATATGATACGCAGGATTACATTGAAATTGATGATAGACAATGTATATGTACTAGAAAACTTATGAGAATAAATAAAATACTCGGCAGGGATAATGAAGTTTTGATTATGGACACAGGACGCAGATTTATTGTTCATAATTTTACTGGTTTCTTTCAGGTTGATTCACCTTTAATTAATCGATCCATTGACCAATTTCAGATTGTTAAAAAAGAAGAAGGTTCAGTTCTATTCAGATTAGTCGTTAATAATAGGTTTAATAAATCTGTAGGAAATTATATCTGCACCTTTTGGGGAAACGAATTAAAAACCCAGGTAGCTATTGAAATAGTTGATAAAATTCCACTTATAGCAAGTGATAAACATAGGTTTATAGTAAATGAATAAGTTGGATATTATAGATTAAGGGTTTGGTAATTATTACATATGTGGCATACTTAATTTCAATTTTTCCGGTATAAAAGGGAATTCACTTAGGCAAATGAAATTTGGTGTCAGACGAATGTAGAATTGTAAACAAGAGAATTTATAGGTTATGTTTAAAAAACAATGAAAATATTAATTGACATTAACCATCCTGCCCATGTTCACTATTTTAAAAATCTTATTAAAATAATGGAGAAGGAGGGTCATGAGTTTATTATTACTAACAGAGATCAAAAAATTATAAATGATTTGTTAGATGCATATAGTATTAAACATATTATTCGGAACAAAAGACCAGTAAAAACAAATTTATTTACATCATTAAAATATATTATTCATAGTATATTGATAATTTTCAAAGCTATAAAAATTACTGAAATTGATATTTTCCTGGGATTTGCTTCGTTCCCATGTTCATTATTATCATTCATATACAGCAAGCCATCTATAATAATAGATGATACGGAACATAATAAAGTAAATCATTTTTTTTATAAACATTTATGTTCTGTAATTTTAACTCCCTTTTATTTTGCTAAAAATATGGGTAAAAAGCAAATATATTTTAAAGCTTATGTTGAACAATTATATCTCAATTCAAAGTATTTCAATACCAAAGTAAAAAGTTTATTTCAAACACATCTAGGCTCTGACCCATATTTAATAATTCGTTTTATCACTTTCTCAGCAAGTCATGATATTGGTGTAAAAAACAGGCTTACTCTGGAAGAAAAGAAAGAAATAATTAGAAATCTTTCTCAAAACATTAATGTATATGTTTCTTTGGAGAATGAAACGAACGATGATTTTTTTAAACAATTTTTAATTACAGATAAACCTGAGAACATGCATCATTTAATAGCCAATGCAAATTTATTAATAACAGAAGGAGCAACAATGGCTTCAGAAGCAGGTCTTTTGGGAGTTAATTATTACTATATAAATCCATTAAAAGTGGGTTATATTAATGAACAGTGTTCTAAATATCCACATGCCCATCAATGTAACGGTCATCAGTTATTAAATAATTTAAGAAACTTGAAATATACAAAAATTCGTTCCAATGAAACTCTTATAAAAATTGAAAACGAAACGATAAATCCTACTGAATATTTGGTTTGGTTTGTTAAAAACTATCCACTTAGTAAGAATCTATCAATTGGGAAAATGATAGATAAAAAGTTTATTGAAAAGTTCGTAAATTGAAAATTCAACTAGTTCAAACAAAGACACTTCCGTTATTACTAAAACCATTTAAGAGCCAAAGTTATTATTGCTTCATAAATATGGGGAAGGGTACATTTGGAATTGTAGTATCGGTTATTTATTGATTCAAAATTTTAGTACTCGTATTTTTATAAGCATGAATCAGCGTATAGTTATCATTAATTATGGAATGGGCAACCTCAATTCTGTAAAAAGAAAACTTGCTCGAATGGGAATTCATGCACTCATTTCGAATCTTTCCTCAGATATCTCAAAGGCTGACAAGTTGATTTTACCTGGAATAGGTCATTTCCAAAAGGCAGTTGAGAATATAAAAAAAATGCAGCTTTGGGATACCATGAATGAGTCTGTTTTAGTTGAAAAAACTCCAATTTTGGGTATTTGTTTGGGGATGCAACTTATGGCAAAACATAGCGAGGAAGGTGATGTTGATGGTTTCGGTTGGTTTGATGCAGAAGTAATAAAATTCCGGGTGAAAAATTTCTTAACACATAAGGTGCCACACACAGGATGGAATCAGATTATTAAATTAAAAGAAAGTCCTCTGATGAATGATATTCCTGATCTATCTGAATTTTACTTTGTACACTCTTATCATTTTAGTAGTAAGAATCCAACAGATATTCTTAGCGAAACTGAATATGAATACAAATTTACATCTGCTGTTGAAAAAGAAAATATATACGGCGTTCAGTATCATCCTGAAAAAAGTCATGATATTGGAGAGAAGCTGTTAAAGAATTTTATCAACCTGTAATCGAGATGTTCAGACCTAGAATTATCCCTGTATTATTATTAAAAAACCAGGGACTTGTTAAGTCGGTTTTTTTTAAAAATCATCGTTATATCGGTGATCCAATTAATGCAGTTAAAATCTTTAACGACCTGAAAGCGGATGAACTAGTTTTCTTGGATATACTTGCAAGTAAGGAAAAAAGGACAATCTCCCTTGAATTTGTGAAGAATGTAGGGGAGGAGGCAAATATGCCATTCGCTGTCGGAGGGGGAATAACAACTCTTGAACAAATAAAAGCGATTCTCGCTGCGGGTGCAGAAAAAATAGTAATTAATACTAAAGCAGCTTGTGAACCTGAATTCATTCGATATGCTTCCGAAACATTTGGTTCGTCAACTATTGTAGTCTGTATTGATGTTAAGAAAAGGGTTTTCGGGAAAGAACAAACATGGATATCAGGTGGGAATATACCTACAGGTATTGAACCAGTGGAGTTTGCACAACAGATAGAAGAAAAAGGTGCTGGTGAAATAATTATTCAATCCATTGATCGTGATGGAACAATGAACGGGTATGATATTCCACTTGTAAGAAAAATATCCGAAGCTGTAAAAATACCGGTTGTTGCATTAGGCGGCGCAGGTAATCTTGGGCACCTGAGGCAGGCTTACAGAGAAGGGTATGCCAATGGTTTAGCGGCAGGAAGCATGTTTGTTTATCATGGTGCGAGAAATGGTATTTTGATTAATTACCCTGAAAAGTCGGAAATAGAGTCAATAAGCAGATGAGAATTCTGATTGATCTAGGCCATCCTGCACACATACATTATTTTAAGAATTTTATTATCATTATGCAGGAAAAGGGTCATGAATTTGCTTTTGTCGCCCGTGACAAGGAGGTTTTACAAACATTATTATTACATTATAATATCAAATATACCAACCGAGGGTGCGGAAAGAAGTCTTTAATTGGCAAACTATTTTATATATTTTATGCTGACTACATTATTTATAAAGTAGCAAAAAGATTCAAACCAGACTTATTCCTAAGTTTTGCCTCAACTTATGCTGCACACGTTTCAAGGTTATTTGGGAAACCACATATTGTCCTTGATGATACAGAACATGCCAAATTTGAATTGATGATGTATCCTCCGTTTTCTGACGTAATTCTTAATCCCACTTGTTTTTGGAAGAAATTTTCACCCAAGCAACTTTTTTTTGAAAGTTATATGGAGTTGTTTTACTTGAATCCTAAATATTTCACTCCGGATATTTCAATAATAAATTCTTATGGTATATCCAGTAATGAGAAATTTTTCATTGTTCGTTTTGTTTCCTGGAATGCTAGCCACGATATTGGGCAAAAAGGTTTATCATTTGAATCAAAGATAAAACTGGTTCATACCTTAGAAGAAAAAGGAAGGGTTTTAATATCTTCAGAAGGATCAATTCCAGATGCTTTTAAGTCGAATCAGATAAAAATCAGACCAGAACATCTGCACCATTTTCTTGCATTCGCTGAATTATATGTTGGAGAAGGTTCTACTACAGCTTCTGAGTGTGCTGTGTTAGGCACGCCCAATATATATATTAATTCTTTGATTGTTGGTTATTGCAAAGAGCAACAAGAAAAATACGGGTTATGCAATCATCTGACAAATGAAAATGGAGTAATAGAAAAAGTTGTTGAAATAATTAACAATCAAGATATACGTCAGGAATATATAACAAAAAGACAACGGATGCTCGATGATAAAATAGATGGGACTGCATTTTTAGTATGGTTCATCGAAAATTATCCTCAAAGCGAAGAAATAATTAGAAAAAATCCAACTTATCAATATAGTTTTAAATAGAAAGATGGATATAAAACTATTTCAATATAAAGCAAATACGGTTTGTACCCGCTGTATAATGGATGATACCGTTTCCGGAATTACTTTTGACGAAAATGGTATTTGTACTTTTTGTCATATCCATGATGAATTGGAAACAAAATTTGCTTTAAATGAAAAAACAACACGAAAACTTGAAAATCTTATTGCAAAAATCAAAAAAGAGGGAAAAGGTAAGAAATATGATTGTATTGTTGGTGTAAGCGGGGGGAAAGACAGTTCCTATGCGCTTGGTAAGGTTGTCGAATTTGGATTAAGGCCTCTGGTTGTGCACTTTGATAATGGATGGAATTCTGACCTGGCTGTTCAAAATATAAAGAATTTATGCTCAAAACTCAATCTTGATCTTTATACCCATGTAGCCGATTGGGAGGAGTTTAAAGATTTACAAAAATCGTTTTTATTTGCCTCAGTTCCCGATGGCGAAGTTCCAACCGACTGGGTTATTACATCCGTACTTCATGAAATGGCAGCAAAAGAAAAACTTCGATATATCATTGGAGGAAATTCCTTCCGGACTGAAGGGACAACACCGCTAACTTGGACATATCAGGATCCGAAATACATCCTTGCCCTGCATAAGAAATTCGGAAAGAAAAAGATTAAATCCTTTCCAATAATGAATACTTTTCAATTTTTTTATTATTCGGTCATTAAGAAAATCAGATGGATCAGGATATTATATTACTTACCTTATAATGAACAGGTGGCTGTTGATTATTTAACCAGGAATTTTAATTGGAAAAATTACGGTGGGAAACATTTTGAATCAACCTATACTAAGTTTTTCCAATCCTATATTCTGACAAGGAAATTTAATATTGATAAAAGAAAATTGCATTATTCCGCCCTGATAAGATCCAACCAAATGAATAGGACGGATGCTTTGCAAAAAATTTTGTCTGATCCATATAACGGAGGGGATGAATTACTTTCCTATAATCTCAAAAAACTCGAATTATCCAACCAACAATTTGAAACAATAATGAATGAGACTCCAAAGAATTTTTTGTACTATCCTTCACTTTATAAACTTATTATGTCTGTTAGGAAACCTCTTCTAATTCTGAACAAGATTGGGATAATTCCAGAAGTAATCATTAAAAAGTATTTTCGATTTGATTTTTAAAATTAAAATGAATAGGTCAGCATTATTTACCAATGATATTGAAACAACATCCATTTGGTTTAATACAGTCCGAGATCAAACCGGACTCAAAGTGCTTAAAGAAGGCATGCCTTTGTTGTTGGATATTTACGCAAAGTACAATATTAAGTCAACCTTTTACTTTACAGGATATATTGCAAAGCTTTATCCGGATATTGTTAAAATGACAATCAAAGATGGCCATGAGATAGCTTCACACGGCAAATCGCATTTGAAAGAAAATGGCTTTGATATTATGTCATTCGAAAAACAAAAAAGACATTTAGAGGAATCCAAGAAACTCCTTGAAGATATATCCGGGCAAGAGGTAATTTCTTTTCGTGCACCCGCTTTACGAGTTAATGAAAACACTCCAAGGGCCCTAATAGAAACGGGTTATAAAATTGATTCATCTATTGCGTCACAAAGATTTGATTTCTTCCTTTCATTTGGAGGTTTTAAAAAATTGAATTGGCTTTTTGCCCCCAGACTTCCTTATTTAACTTCTCCGGATTCTTTATTTAAAACTGGCGAAGGGCCCATAATGGAAATACCTCTAAGTGCATTATTCTTTCCACATATTGGAACGACAATGCGCATATTCCCATTATTAACTTCCCTGCAGCGAAAGGGAATGCACCTGGAAACTTTATTGAATAATAAGCCAGTGGTTTTTGATATACATCCTAACGAATTTATTGATGAATCAAATGAATCAAGAAATATTCAAAAAAGATCGAGTAATATTATTTCATATTTAATTCAGGATTGGTTAAGATCTCAACTAAAAACAAAAAATTTGGGAAAAAAGGGGTTACTACTTTATGAAGAAGAAATTATCTTTTTTATCAAACGGAATTACCAATTTAGTACAATCAAAGACTATTCAACAAAGCTGAGATTATGAATCAATTTAATATAAGGCCAACGATTGAGATTCCCTATTTTGATCATGAAGGTAGTTTTCTGAAAACAGTTCGAAACTCATCCAGAAGGAGGGGGATGAACCCATTGGTTTTTATGGCTAAGAAATTAATGAACTTTTGTCTCTTTCGCATTTCATTCTTTTGTCCATTTAATAATATTAGGATTAAATTTCATAGATGGAGGGGTGTAATGATTGGGAAAAATGTTTACATTGGTATGCAATGTTCAATCGATAATGCTTATCCGGAATATATTTACATTGAAGATAATGCATCCCTTGCAGGTGAATGTTTGGTGATTGCACATTCAAATCCTTATAGGCACTTTCAAAATGTTACTCCTGCCCGGGTCTCTCCTGTTATTATAAAGCAGGGTGTCTGGATCTGTGTTCGTGCAGTAATTTTACCAGGCGTTACAATTGGCGAAAATGCTATTATTTCTGCAGGATCAGTCGTTGATTCCGACGTTCCGCCATGTTCAATTGTAGCAGGGAATCCCGCAATAATAGTTGCAAGAAATCTTCCAATTATATAAATTTAATTTTATGGGTTCTTATATACATTCAATTGAGTATTATTTGCCAGAAAATATTGTTGATAATAATAAATTATCATTTGAGTTCCCGGAATGGGAAGCAGAAAAAATTGAAGAAAAAATAGGCATCCGAAATCGCCATATTGTTTCAAAGAACGAAACAGCTCTTGATCTCGCTTTCAACGCTGCAGAAAAACTGCTAAAATCCTTTGATAAGGAATTAGTTGACTTCGTAATACTATGCACTCAAAGCCCTGACTATTACTTACCTACTGGAGCATGTATCTTACAGGACATACTTAATCTCCGAAATGATATAGGTGCATTTGATTTCAATTTAGGTTGTTCGGGATACATTTATGGGTTAGCACTTGCTAAAAGCCTAATTAATTCTAAAATAGCATCAAATATTCTTTTAATAACAGCTGAAACTTACTCCAAACATATCCATCCGTCAGATAAATCAAATCGGAGTATTTTTGGAGATGGGGCAGCTGCGTCATTAGTTTCGTCTTCTTCAAATGATCGAATTCATGAGTTTGTGCTTGGAACTGATGGTAGTGGAAAAGATAATCTAATTGTGAAAAAAGGAGGTATGAGACAATTAGGATTTGAGAATAACGATTTAATTGAAGATTTTTTATATATGAATGGCCCTGAGATATTTAATTTTACTCTCGACATTGTCCCTGAACTTGTTAATAATGTCCTGTTGAAAAATAGGTTGTCTATAAATGAAATTGATTTTTGTATTTTCCACCAGGCAAATAAATTCATACTTGAATACTTAAGAAAGAAACTAAAAATAGATCCTGTAAAATTTTATATTAATATGATTGAAACAGGAAATACTGTTTCTGCAACAATTCCCATTGCTTTAAAAGACTGTATTGAGAATAAGGTAGTTAAAGCAGGGGACAAAATACTGCTAGTAGGATTTGGAGTAGGTTATTCATGGGGTGCAACAATAATTACACTTTAACAATTCGACAATGAAAATAAATGACTTTTTTAATAAGCTTGTAAATGATCTTGAATTAGAAGATGTCGATATCAATGAAGCTAGCTCTTTGCATCTGACTTCACTAAAAACTTTGGCGTTAATGTCATTTCTTGATGAGCATTTCAGTATAAGGGTAAAAGCTATTGATTTAAAAGGAATCGATAGTATAAATAAATTAATGGATCTAATCGGGAAAGATAAAATTGAATAATCATATATGAATCCTTTTTCTTTGGAAAGTAAAAACATATTGATTACTGGTGCTTCATCTGGCATTGGTGCGAGTTGCTGTGTAGCTTGCTCTGAATTTGGAGCCAATTTAATATTAATTGGTCGAAACCAAAATAAACTCAAACAAACTTTGAAAAACCTCAAGCCAGGTAATCATTCTTTGTTATTATTCGATTTAATGAATATTGAAGGAATAGAGAAAGCACTGGTGGAAACCTTAAATAAATACGTCAGGATAGATGGCTTTATTCATTCTGCAGGTTTAGATATTACGCGACCACTAAGCTCATTACGGCAAATTGATTATCAGACAATTTTCAGTACAAATGTTATCAGCGGATTTGAGATTGCCAGAATAATTTCGAAAAAACAATTTTGTGCTGTTGATGGGGCAAGTTATGTTTTTATTGCTTCTGTTATGAGTATAGTTGGTGAACCAGCAAAAATAGCTTATAGTGCGAGTAAAGGGGCCTTATTGGCAGGTTGTCGCTCTATGGCACTTGAACTTGCAACTAAAAAGATAAGAGTCAACTGTATAAGCCCCGCCATTGTAAGGACTAAACTTGTAGATAAATTATTTGCTGAATTACCTGAGGGCGCCATGGATAGGATAAAATCATTGCATCCTTTAGGTTTTGGTTCCCCTATAGATATTGCTAATGCTTGTGTTTTTCTTCTTTCAGATGAATCGAAATGGATAACGGGATCTAATTTAATAGTCGATGGGGGTTATAGTTGTCAATAATAAAAAACCAACTCCAGTCTTTGCTGGTTTAGGAATAGTAATCATGGCTCAACAGCGTGATGGTATGACAGTGTTATGGCATTTAGGAAAGGACCCCCACCTTCATTAATGCTTCGGTGGGCAAAGAAGGGCAAGAGGCAGAGAACTTTTTGCCCTTTTTGTTTCTATAAATCTTGTCACGACACACGACACACACGACACACAACACACGACACACAACAAACGACTAACGACTCCCGGCTCAAGGCACATGACACATAGGGATCAAAGTCGGAAAGGCGTCACAGTCGAAAGAGACTTAGAGACCATTAGACTAAGGGACAGGGGCAAAGGACGAAAAGCTTTTTGCCTTTTTTTATTTTCTGATTCCGTAAGAAAAAATTCAATAAATTTATTGTATTGAATAAAAAAGGTTAAATTTGTTCAGTATAATATATCTAAATGATCAAAAATATAATTTATCAGCAGTTAGAGGAAAGAAATGTTCTGCTTAGTCGCGATTATATCCAACGGCAAGATGTTCCGGCAAAATCAGAGTTACTTACAACCGGCCGGATCAAACTGATAACCGGACCACGAAGAGCCGGGAAATCTGTGTTTTCGCTTCAGCTTCTGAGAAATGAAAATTTTGCATACCTTAATTTTGACGATGATCAACTTTTAAAACACTTTGACGAAGATGCAGTTATACAGTCATTAAATGAAATTTATCCTGATTACAAATATTTGTTGCTGGACGAAATTCAAAATCTGCCCGACTGGGAATTATGGGTTAATAAACTGAACCGAAGGGGATCTAATCTTGTAATAACAGGTTCAAATGCCAGGCTTCTTTCGGGTGAAATGGCAACTTCACTCACAGGACGATATGTTCAAATAGAAGTCTTTCCATTCAGTTTTGCCGAAGTATTAAGGTTTCAAAAGATATCATTGCCAGACAGACAGGTTCTTATACCTGCAGAAATGGGAAATATCCTGAATCATTTGAATAATTTTTTATTAAGTGGAGGATTCCCCGAAATTGTATTAAATCCTTCAATTGCGGACAATTATTTATCAGCTTTGTTTGATTCAGTATTACTTAAAGACATTATGAGACGTTTCAGGATACGTCAGCCCAGGCAGCTCTTTGATCTTTCAAATTATCTGTTGGCAAACTGCACTAATCCATATTCTTTTAATCAATTAAAGACTGGACTGAATTTTAACAGCGTAGCCACAGTTCAAAAATTTACCGGTTATTTAACCGAAACGTACCTTTTTGTCATTTTGACCAGATATGCTGTCAAGGTAAAGACACAGCAAAAAGCTCCGGGGAAATTCTATATCATCGACAACGGTTTTATAAAAGCCAGGTCTTTCAGGATTTCTCCAAATTATGGGAGCCAGTTAGAAAATGCCGTATTTACCGAATTATTGCGGCGACACTACAAACCAGGATTGGACCTTTTTTATTACCTTACCCGTAACGATCGGGAAGTAGATTTTCTATGCAGGAAAGGACATGTTGTGGAACAGTTGATCCAGGTATGTTATGACATTTCAACCCCAAAAACCCTTAAAAGGGAGGTAGATGCCCTGGTGGAAGCTTCAGATGAAGTCTCATGTAAAAATCTCATCCTGATAACCTGGGACAAGGAAGAAGAACTAGAACAGAAAGAATCCGTCATTAAACTCATCCCTGCATGGAAATGGCTGATCAGAGCTGAGCGACTTAGAGACTAAGAGACTAAGGGATAAAAACTGCATGTCTGAAAGACTTAATGACAGAAAGCCAATTATAATTACATTTTTTCCTTATTACTAATGGAGTATCTAGAATTAAATAGTAATATTGTGAACTAAAGGTAACAAAATACACAACCTTTGGTTTATGTTTAGTTGTTTTTTACTATAACCAATGAGCACAGATCTTGTTTTTGAAATATACAGGGATAAAAGAACTGTATTTACTATGCAGGAGATCGCACTGCTGGCAAATGAACCTGATTTTGGCCGTCTTAAACAACGGATTCATTATTTTGTGAACACGGGTAAATTAATGAATTTAAGGCGAGGGATCTATGCAAAAGACAATTATTCTCCTGAGGAACTTGCATGCAAAATTTATACTCCATCATATATTTCACTGGAATATGTTTTGCGAAAATCGGGTATTATCTTTCAATATTCCAGCCAGATAACCAGTGTCAGTTATTTGAGCCGGATTATTCATGTCGGAGGTTATGAATTAAAATACCGGAAAATAAAAAATAATATTTTATACAATGCAACCGGAATTGTTATGAATAATAACGGAATCAACATCGCATCTCCCGAAAGAGCTTTCCTTGATATTCTGTATCTGAACAATGAAGTTTACCTTGATTCGGCACACAGTCTTAAAGAAGATACTGTGTACAATTTACTGTCAATTTATAACTCTAAACAATTAAATAAACGTGTAACAAACTTTTTTTAAAATGCTCGATATTAATAAGCATAAGTTTTTTCTGGTTTCTGTATTAAAAGATATATATTCCGATATTGAACTGGTCACTTCATTAGGTTTTAAAGGAGGTACTGCCCAGATGCTTTTCTATGATCTGCCACGTTTTTCAGTTGACCTTGATTTTAACCTGTTAACCAGGGATAAAAGCACTCCGGTATATAGTAAGATCAGAAAAATACTTCTGAAGTATGGTTCAATTAAGGACGAAGCAGAAAAGCATTTTAGCCTGTTGCTGGTATTGAATTATGTTGCTTTTGAAAGAAACCTGAAAGTTGAAATTTCAAACAGGGAATTTCCTGACAGTTATGAAATGAAGAATTATCTTGGTATTACAATGAATGTTATGGTCAAATCGGATATGTTCGCCCATAAGCTGTGCGCGTTACTCGACAGAAGAATCCTGACCAACCGCGATATTTTTGACATTTATTACTTTATGGTTCAGAAAACACCGGTGAACAGGATCATCATCGAAAAAAGGATGAGTATGAATACCATCGGTTATATTGATCTTTGTATTGCCAGAATCGAGAAAATTAGTTCAAAATATTTATTGAATGGTCTTGGTGACCTGGTTGATATCAGTTTAAAAGAATTTGTAAAAACCAAACTCAAAACAGAAACAATACAGTTATTAAAAATGTATCGTGAGTTTCCTCTTTATTCTTAAGTTAGATATAAAGCAGAAAGCTGACAGCTATTTGCTTTTTTCAGCGAAACTCAGCGTGACTTTGATCAGTATATCTGCGGGGGAAAAAGAAATTCACTCAGTCCCGATTCCTCAGGACGCAGATTGAATGGTATTAAGCCGCAACTGCATAACTGAATAACTGCATAACTGCATAACTTTTTCCCCACGCACCGCACGCCGCATACCGCGAGCCGCCTTCCAATCCTCTGACATTCGTGGAAATGCACCTGAATGCAATAATAATCCGGTCATTCATCCGTTAATATCTAACCTGATAAGAGGATGCCTATAGAAAACATTTCTACTCATTAATAAACAATTTATTTACCCCGGAGCCAAACCTGCGGGGTTGAGTTATTATAGGCAACCTAAACAACCTGACATGGCAGAGTCAATTTTTTATGAAACTAAGAAAATACTCACTTTAAGGGCCAAAGGATTTTGTGCCGCTTTTGTAATTGCATTAATGACTTTTACACATGCTTCAGCACAGTCCTACCTTGTCCCGGTCGATGCTCCCAACAATATTTATCCTATAACTTTTACAGATGCTGCTCAGCAGGTCCTGATGCTCGAATTTGACAGGGCAGTTACGGCTCCCGGAACTTCCGCAGGCTGGACCATAACAGTTGGAGGAATTCCGGTTGCCATGTCAGGTAATCCTGTGGCAGCTCTTAATTTTCTCAGGATTACACTGCCTTCATCAATATCTTTTGCAAACAGAAACAATGTGCGCGTATCATATAATGCTGCAGTAGGTACAATGTCTCTTATTGGTCCGGTTGAACCAAATTTTGCAAATGTTCAGGCGGTAAATAATTACATTGCAGTGCAAGCAGATTTTACAAACGGTTTATATGGAGAAATTCCCCCGGTCGATATCTGTGCTGCTGTAGAAAATGTAACTGTAGAATATAATATTATTGTTTCAGCCAGATTTAGAAATAGCATTCATTTTGTTACTCCATTCGTTTATATCAGATGGTTCTATCCCTCAGATTTACCTAATACAAATCAACC
>Ga0326726_10000519_pt1 | contig 35724 bp, 35 predicted proteins | sample MHFenrmetagenome_2_FD_207603 | JGI IMG/M metagenome (GOLD analysis project Ga0326726, IMG submission 207603) | Lab enriched peat soil microbial communities from Michigan Hollow, Ithaca, NY, United States - MHF15MN | ecosystem: Environmental > Terrestrial > Soil > Wetlands > Peat | place: USA...
TTGGAGTTGACGAATCTGAGGTGACTCCTGAAGCCAGTTTCACAAATGACCTTGGAGCTGACTCTCTTGATACTGTTGAATTAATTATGGAGTTTGAAAAAGAATTTAACATAGGGATTCCTGACGAACAAGCTGAAAGCATCAGCACCGTAGGTGATGCTATCAAGTATATCGAGGAAAATGCAAAATAGTTTTGCATTTATAATAATCCATTTATGAGAAGAGTCGTAGTCACCGGGCTAGGAGCAATTACTCCAGTCGGAAATAATTTGCATGAATATTGGGAAGGACTAATAAACGGTATCAGCGGATCAGAAATGATCACACGTTTTGACACCGAAAAGTTCAAAACCAAATTTGCATGCGAAATTAAAAACTATGACTCCTCAAAATATTTCGACAGAAAAGAGGCTAACAAGCTTGATCTCTTTGCCCAGTATGCTCATATTGCATCAGACGAAGCTATAGCTGATTCAGGATTGATCCTGGATAAGATAAATAAAGAGAGAGTTGGTGTAATATGGGCATCCGGGATAGGAGGAATCGAAACCTTCTACCTTACAATCAAATCTTATATTGAAGGCGGCAGAATACCCCGGTTCAGTCCCTTCTTTATTCCCAAAATGATCGGTGATATAGCTGCCGGTTCAATTTCAATTAAATACGGATTCAGCGGACCCAATTTCTGCACTGTATCTGCATGCGCATCTTCAACAAATGCAATTATCGATGCTTATAATTATATCAGGTGGGGCAAAGCTGATGTTTTTGTTACGGGAGGCTCCGAAGCAGCCATAAATGAACCAGGGATCGGTGGTTTTAATTCCATGCAGGCTCTCTCGACGAACAATGAAGAGTACAAAACTGCATCCAGACCATTTGACCAGACCCGCGATGGATTTGTTATGGGCGAGGGAGCCGGAGCATTGATCATCGAGGATTATGAACATGCAATTTCAAGAGGGGCAAAAATCTACACTGAAATAATAGGCACCGGGATGACCGCTGATGCATTCCATCTTACTGCACCACATCCTGAAGGACTTGGGGCTTCCAATGTTATGAAACTTGCGGTAGGTGATGCCTGTCTTAATACAGAGGATATTGATTACATAAATGTTCACGGAACTTCTACTCCCCTTGGCGACATCTCTGAAGCAAAAGCTATTGTAACTGTATTTGGTGAACATGCATATAAAATGAACATCAGTTCCACCAAATCGATGACAGGTCACCTTCTTGGTGCTGCAGGTGCTATTGAGGCAATTGCTGCCATTATGGCTGTGGTAAATGATATTGTCCCTCCGACGATAAATTTTAAAGTCCCTGATCCTGCGATTGACAAAAATCTGAATCTGACCACCAACAAAGCGCAGAAAAGGAAAGTGAACACTGCCATCAGCAACACTTTCGGTTTCGGGGGTCACAACGCTTCTATCGTTATTAAAAAAGCCGGGATTTAGTGTCCTTTTTCTCGTTAAGAAATAATGGAACTTATATTGTAAATAAGCAGGAATTTGCTTCCCGCCTGAGAAAAATTATAGGATTCCGTACAACTAATCTTCGGATCTATGAGGCTGCATTCATTCACCGGTCAGCTTCGTTCACTCTTCCTGACGGTCAGAGGATAAACAACGAAAGACTTGAATTCCTTGGAGATGCGGTATTGGATACCATCCTTTCAGATTACCTTTTTGAGAAATTCCCTGATGCAAATGAGGGATTCATGACAAAAATACGTTCAAGGATCGTAAACAGGGAAATCCTTAATCAGCTTGCCATTTCCATGGGAATCGACAAGATCCTGGTAAGCAATGTGAGTTCAAACAATTCGACCAGAAACCTTTGTGGAGACGCTCTTGAAGCCCTGATTGGAGCCCTGTTCGTTGATAAAGGGTTTAAAAAGACAAAAAACCTGTTTATAAAGAGAGTATTCAATAAATATCTCGACCTCGGACAAATCGTTGACACTGATACCGATTATAAAAGCCTGGTCTTTGAGTGGATACAGAAACATAAAAATAATCTTACTTTCGAATACAAGGAAGAGTATGATTTCAAATTGAAAAAATCGGTTTTCTCAGCAACATTAATAATAAATAAGGAAGAATTCGGAACAGGTCAGGGCGCTTCAAAGAAAGAAGCAGAACAGGAAGCTGCTTGTAAAGCATGGGCAAAATTGAAAGAAATTCCCATACATCTGGCATAGCTTCACTCTCTTTTCTTAACTTTATAGTTCAAGCTTACCAGCTATGCGGAACGCGCAAAGGATAACAAAAATTCATTTGCCTGTTAATGAACAGGATATACCAATAGTTATCGGAATAGTCTCTGCTGATCCTGATTACAGGCTTTCACTTAAGCTGAACATAAAGCTCAGCATTTCTTTAAAAAACACTGATCCTGTTGAATTTCTGGATGATGAAGGTAATAAATTCCTTTCCAGCAGATTCACTGATTCTTCAGGTGCTCCCGATTTACATTTTCAGCTGGTATCCAACAGATCAGAAAAGAATTTCATGCTGAAAAAACTAAAAAACATTGATTATTTGCTGCTTTTGCTTAATCACGCGAAAGACTTCAGCCCTGAAAAGATTATGTCGCAACTCAGGGAGATTGATTCGATAACCGGAGTTTTCAGGATCGAAATCAAGACTCTTAATGATAAGAACCTGAAATATCTGATTTGAATTCCATGAATTGATATCAAAAAGAAGAGCCGCCTGGGAGGCGGCTCACTTTTGATAACCCTAAAACTAACCTAACCTATGAAAAAAACCTCTATATCTTTTGAAACAAATATCATGCCAAAACCTTTACAAAGATAAACAGGCTATTTCAAATAAAAAAATGTTTTTATCCCTTCAGATTAAAATTAACAATACTTTAATGAATTGTTAAAATTCTTAACCTTTACCCCCTTCTTAGCCCTTCCTGACCATGAGTTTTGTATATAACGCTTCTAAAATGTATGACAAGGGCCATTAGTGACAGACAAAAAGATAAAGATTCCTCACTTCGTTCGGAATGACAGACTTTTTTAGGGTCAATCAGGGAGGGAGAGGAGGATAGATCGCCATTGGCGACTCTCCTCCTCTCCCTCCTTCCTTATGACCAATTGAATTGTCGTTCCGAATGGAGCACAGCGTAATGAGGAATCTGTGTAATTTTTACTTTAAGTCTGAAGTGTTACAAACAAACCCGGTGTTAAAGAACGTTAAAGAGTGGGATTAATATAATATATACCAGTACTTTTGCAACTGTATGAAGCGTAAAACCATAGTATTACTGGCTATTTTTTTCTTCCTGGTAATTTCAGGTCTGATCCTGATCCAGATGTATTGGATCAGGAATGCCATTACGATTACCGATCAGCAATTCCGCTACAATGCAAACAAAGCTCTTGAATCGGTTGTCCTTGACCTGGAAGCACAGGAGCTTATTAATTATATTGTTGATGAGATCGACCCCGAATCGTCCGATTCAGTCACTGCAATAATACCTGCCAATTCACCACTTGCCAGCAGACTGAGTGGATACCGGCCCGACTCAAAACTGCCCGAGTTATATGGTTTCGGAAATCCTGACAAACAATTTATAATTACGAACGCGGGTCAGAAAATATATATTTCTGCAAAAGATATATCACCTATACCTGAAGAGGAAATTACAGAACCATCATCCCAGATTATAAGTGCGGGGTTGTCGAAACGGGTAAGCAACAAAATTATATATGTGGAGAGTATTATGGAGAAAATACTTCGGACCACGCCTGACATAAGGGAAAGGATAGATCCAATAAAAATAAATGATCAGTTGAGGAAAGCACTGAACAATGTAGGGATACATCTCGATTTTGAATTTTCAATAAGATCAGGCAGGCTTGGAACCATCTGGAGCACGCCGGGATTTACAGATAAGCCAGGAACCAACAAATTCATAATCCAGCTATTCCCTAACGACCCGGTTCCCAGTCAGAATCAGCTTGTCCTGTATTGTCTGCAGGAAAAACACTATAAATACCAACAGATCGGAATTCTCGGTATTTTATCCTTTATATTCACACTCCTGCTGCTGGTGCTTGCAACAAGCACCTTTATCGTGATTTTCCGCCAGAAAAAGATATCGGAAATAAGAAATGACTTTATTAATAATATGACACACGAGCTCAAAACGCCGATATCAACAATTTCACTTGCTTCCCAGATGATAGCTGACAAAACGATTCCTGACAAGGAAAAGAATATAAGTCACCTTGCCAGGATCATTTCCGATGAAAGCATGAGGCTGAAATTCCAGGTGGAAAAAGTTTTACAGATGGCTATTTTCGAAAGGATGAAAACGAAGCTCTCTTTTTCCAGTATGGACGTTCATAAAATCATTAATAAGGCGGCTGACAATTTCTCACTTCAGATAGAAACACGCAACGGAAAGATAAGGAAAGACTTCCAGGCTACCGATCCGGTTGCCTTGTTTGATGAGATCCACTTTCTTAATGCAATATCAAATCTGATAGATAATGCCATCAAATACAGCGTCGATAAGCCTGAAATCATTATATCCACTCGAAATAACAGAAAAGGTATAATTATATCTGTTGAAGACAATGGTATAGGGATCAGTAAGGAAAATATCAAGAGGATCTTTGACAAGTTCTACCGTGTTCACTCAGGTAATGTTCATAATGTCAAAGGATTTGGTCTCGGGTTAAGCTACGTTAAAAAGATAACGGAAGAACATAACGGTACAATAAAAGTGGAAAGCCAGATCGGCAAAGGCTCAAAATTTATAATATTCATCCCACAAAACGGACTGAAATGAACAAAAGAATTCTTCTTGCGGAAGATGACAGCAATCTTGGCACTCTGTTAAGAAATTATCTGGATGCCAAAAATTATGAGACAACCCTGTTCATGACGGGTAGGTCGGCCCTTGAGGCATTTTCAGAAGGTTCATTCGACCTGTGCATACTCGATATCATGATGCCGGAAATGGATGGCCTTGCCCTGGCAAAGGCTGTCCGTAACCTTGATCCGGTTGTACCTATAATATTTCTGACTGCCAAAAACCAGGAAGACGATATCATCGAAGGATTTAAAACCGGTGCGGATGATTATATCACCAAACCCTTTAATATGGAGGAGCTGCTTTACAGGATTGAAGCTATATTCAGAAGAACAACAGGTACGGTTAACGCGAAGGTCGAAGAATTAAATCGTATTGGCGAATATATATTTGATAATAAAAGACAGCTTCTTACTTTCAGGGATCAGCAGATCAGCCTGACCACGAAGGAATCAGAGCTTCTTGATCTCCTGTTCCGGCATAAAAACGAGGTACTTGAGCGCAATTATGCTTTAAGGATCATCTGGATAGATGATAACTACTTCAATGCCAGAAGCATGGATGTTTACATTACAAGACTAAGGAAATACCTGAAAAAAGATCCTGCTGTCAAAATCCTGAATATACACGGCAGGGGTTACCGTCTTATCTGCTGAAAAAAATACCCTGACATGCATGATCAGCGATCAGGGTTCAGTCAAGCTTTAATACTGCCAGAAACGCCTGCTGGGGGACCTCAACATTTCCGATCTGCCTCATCCGCTTCTTTCCTTTCTTCTGCTTATCAAGAAGCTTCCTTTTTCTTGTTATATCACCTCCATAGCATTTGGCGGTAACGTCCTTCCTAACGGCTTTAACTGTTTCCCTCGAGATTATCTTAGCACCAATTGCGGCCTGGATTGCGATATCAAATTGCTGACGAGGTATCAATTCTTTAAGCTTTACGCACATTTTCCGGCCGAAATCATAAGCATGGCCCCTGTAAATAAGGGTTGAAAGAGCATCAACCATTTCTCCGTTCAGAAGTATATCAAGCCTTACAAGATCGGCTTTCTGATAAGAAGTATAATAATAATCAAAGGAGGCATATCCTTTTGAAATGCTCTTTAGCTTGTCGTAGAAATCAAAAACAATTTCTGAAAGAGGCATTTCAAATGTCAGCTCAACCCTGTCGCGAGTGAGATAGACCTGGTTTTTCAAGGTCCCCCTTTTATCAATACACAGCTTCATGATCGATCCGACATAATCCGATAAAGTGATTACCTGGGCAACAATATAGGGTTCCTCTATACGGTCAATGTAATTAGCGGCAGGCAGCCCTGATGGATTATGAACATCGATCGCCTCTCCCTTTGTTGTGTAAACTTTAAATGAAACATTAGGGACGGTTGTAATAACATCCATGTCAAATTCACGATTGAGTCTTTCCTGGATTATTTCCATATGAAGCAGGCCCAGGAATCCGCATCTGAATCCAAATCCCAGGGCAGCTGACGACTCCGGTATAAAGGTTAGCGAAGCATCATTCAGCTGAAGTTTCTCAATTGAAAGCCTCAGGTCTTCATATTCGTCTGCATCAACAGGATACATTCCTGCAAAAACCATAGGCTTTACATCTTCAAATCCGGAAATGGCCTTATCGCATGCATTCCTGACAGTCGTTATTGTATCCCCCACCTTAACTTCCGAAGAAATCTTTATCCCGGAAATGATATAACCTACATCTCCTGCCCCCATCTCATCCCGCGGATCCTGTTTCAGCTTTAATACCCCTATTTCTTCGGCATTATACTCATGACCAGTACTAACAAATTTGACCCGGTCACCTTTTCTTATTGTACCGTTCACAATTTTGAAATATGCTATGATACCTCTGAACGAATTAAATATCGAATCAAAGATCAATGCCTGCAGGGGGGCATCGGAACTTCCGGCCGGCGGTGGTATACGATTTACTATTTCATTAAGGATCCTGTCGATGCCCATTCCCGTTTTTGCACTTGCTTCGATAATATCTTCCCTTTTGCACTCTACAAGGTCAACTATCTGATCTTTAACCTCTTCGGGCATTGCATTCGTCATATCCATTTTATTGAGGACAGGGATTATTTCGAGATTATGGTCAATTGCCATATAGAGGTTTGAAATAGTCTGAGCTTGTATCCCCTGTGTTGCATCAATGACAAGAAGGGCTCCTTCGCAGGCGGCAATTGATCGGGAAACCTCATAGGAGAAATCTACGTGACCCGGAGTATCAATAAGGTTCAGGTAATATCTTTCACCATCCTGATCATACTCCATCTGGATTGCATGGCTTTTAATTGTGATGCCTCTCTCCCTTTCAAGATCCATATCGTCGAGTATCTGATCCTGATATTCCCTTTCCGTGATTGTGTTGGTTTTTTCAAGCAGACGGTCAGCCAGGGTACTTTTACCATGGTCAATATGAGCTATGATACAGAAATTACGGATCCGGTGCATCAAATAAGAATTCTGGGGAACAGTTGCAAATATATAAAATTAAAAACATGTAGAGCCAGGTTTCAGACCTGGCTCTACATTATAAAACAATATGTAATTAATTATTAATAAGGCATTCCTCCGCCCATTCCCTGAGGAGGCATAGGTGGTTGTTTTTCCTCTTTTTCATCAACAATAACTGCTTCAGTGGTAAGGAACATTCCGGCAACTGATGCAGCGTTTTCGAGAGCTACCCTTACAACTTTGACAGGGTCAATAACTCCAGCATCATAAAGCTTCTCATAACGGTCAGTCTGTGCATTATAACCATAATCACCTTTACCTGATTTTACAGCCTGAGCGACTACTGCACCTTCCCTTCCTGAATTGATAGCGATCTGGCGCAATGGTTCTTCGATTGCCCGTTTAATGATCTCAATACCTATCGTCTGATCTTCATTGGCTCCTTTTAGTTTTTCAAGAGCAGATATAGCACGGATATAGGCAACGCCTCCACCCGGAACAATACCTTCTTCAATTGCAGCACGGGTTGCATGCAGAGAGTCATCAACACGGTCTTTCTTGCTTTTCATTTCAACTTCCGATGCTGCGCCAATATAGAGAACTGCAACACCTCCTGATAGTTTTGCAAGACGTTCCTGAAGTTTTTCCTTGTCATAATCTGAAGTGGTGGTTGTCATCTGCTGTTTGATCTGTGCCACTCTCGCCTTGATCAAAGCTTTATCACCATAACCATTTACAATTGTTGTATTCTCCTTGTTTACAGTAACCTTTTCTGAAGTACCGAGCATATCAAGTGTAGTACCTTCAAGCTTAAGTCCTTTTTCTTCAGAGATTACGGTACCACCTGTCAGAATTGCAATATCTTCAAGCATTTCTTTTCTTCTGTCACCGAAACCCGGTGCTTTCACTGCACATACCTTTAAGGAACCACGCAGCCTGTTTACTACAAGTGTTGCAAGGGCCTCACCCTCAACATCTTCGGATATAATCAGAAGAGGACGGCTTGTCTGGGCTGTTGCTTCGAGAATCGGAAGCATATCTTTCATTGAAGATATTTTCTTGTCATAAATCAGTATATAGGGATTCTCAAGCTCAGCTTCCATCTTTTCTGTATTTGTCACAAAATAAGCTGAGATATAACCACGGTCGAACTGCATTCCTTCAACGACTTCCACAGAAGTGGTTGTACCTTTTGATTCCTCAACGGTAATAACACCCTCTTTATGAACTTTGTTCATAGCCTCGGCTATCAGCTTGCCAATTTCCTGATCATCGTTGGCTGAAATTCTTGCCACTTGTTCAATTTTACCCAGATCATTACCAACAACCTGTGCCTGTGATTTAAGATGTTTAATAACTTTTTCAACTGCTAAGTCGATACCTCTCTTTACATCCATTGGATTAGCACCTGCAGTAATGTTTTTCAGGCCTACATTTATAATAGACTGAGCAAGGACTGTTGCTGTGGTTGTACCGTCACCGGCAATATCACCTGTTTTTGAAGCAACTTCCTTAACCATCTGTGCACCCATATTCTTATAAGGGTCCGACAATTCTATATCCTTTGCCACTGTGACTCCATCTTTTGTAATTTGAGGAGAACCAAACTTTTTCTCCAGAACAACATTACGGCCTTTCGGGCCAAGTGTAACTTTTACTGCATCGGCTAACATGTCAACGCCTTCTTTAAGCAGAGCGCGCGCATCAATATTGTATTTAATCTCTTTTGCCATTTTATGTTATATTTAATTGGTTTACAAAAATTAAGCTATGAATAATATATCCGACTGCGATATAAGAAGATAATCTACATTGTCGAGGGTCAGTTCCTGGCCTGAATATTTACCATAAAGAACCACATCTCCTTTTTTTACTTCCATTTCTTCATCTTTCTTGGGAGCGCCAACAAGAATTACAGTGCCCTGACGAGGTTTCTCCTTTGCTGAATCAGGAATGATTATTCCACTTGCAGTTTTTGCTTCAGCTTCATGAGGTTTTACCAAAACCTTTCCAGCCAATACCTTTCCTTTTAATTGTGCCATTTTATTTAGTTTTAAGTTAATGATTATTTTCTGTCAGTTCTTTTAGCATAATTTATGCCAAACGGAAAATTCCTGACGTCGTGGACAATAAGCCGACATTTTATCGGTCAGATTCTGACATTTTTCGGGTGCCGTCAGGGTCAAATCAATATATATCATTGTATATGAACATATTAATTATAAAAAGTAAAGTGTCAGTCTATGACAAACTGACACTTTGCTGATATCTATAATAACAATCGCTTTAATTTTTAGGCTGTTGCTGGTTTCCTGAAGGTGTAGTAGCAGGCTGCTCAGTCGGTACAGCAGTGGGAAGAGTCGGGATGGCATTCGGATCGACCGCATTCTGGATCGAGTTTTCAATTCTTGAACGTTCGGTCGTTGCTCCCCGAGGTATTGTAGCCGTGGCAACTACACACAGGATCAGAATTGCAGCTGCAAGAGTCCATGTCGATTTTTCAAGAAAGTCGGCAGTCTTTCTTATACCCATCGACTGGCCGGCAGATGTAAAATTGGCAGCAAGTCCTCCTCCTTTTGAATTCTGAACAAGAACTATCATTACCTGAATAAAGCAGGCTATAATAATAATTACTGAAATAAAAATATATATTCCCATGTGTCAACTATTTAATGATCCCTTTTATTTTTTCAATTTGAGTCGCAAAGTAACCACTTTTTTCCGGAAATTTCAAACATAATTTTTCATAAATTTCAATCGCCTTGGAATAATAACCCTGATTCACATAAATCCTGGCCAGTGTTTCTGTAATAAATCCTCCTTTTTCCTCAATATATGATGTGGATAAATCTATTGCAGGATGTTCGGTTTTATCTGTCCTTGGTTCTATCCTGGGATTGAGTGAAATAAACTTATCAATCAGGTCTGCCTGAACCTGTTTGGTCAGATTAATTTCTGATTGTTCGGGTTCGGCATGAGAGGCAACCACCTCAGGTTCAGGCTTTTCATCACCTAAAGGAACTGAAAATCCAGGGTCCATAAAAAAGATATCTTCTTCAGTCTCGGCAGGAACATCATCAATTATTAAAGCGCCTCTTAATGGTTCCTCGATATCAGGCTCTTCAGCTTCCTGCTCCATTGATCCCATGATTGTGCGCTCTAATATCTTATCCGTGCTGTCTGACTGATCTTCTTCCGGCTTTTCCAGCAAATCCCTTTCAATCTCTGTTATCAGATCTTCACTGTTCCTTGCCGACTCGATTACAGTCTGTTCAATATCTCCATTATTAACCGTTGCTTCCATAACCGGTTCTTCCTTCGTTGACGGCTCCATCACAGGTACTTCTATGACCGGTTCTTCCTTCTGCAGCTCCATTATCACCGTTTCTTCCTTGGGTTCCTGAATAATTTCTTCTTCAAACTGGATTGGCGCTATTTTCAGGAGATTAAACAATACCTCCCTGTCAGCAATATGAATTGCAGAATTTCTCAGTTGATTTTCAAACTTTATATCCGAATTATCCTTAAGACCCTTAAGAAGCAGGAGATGGGCAGTCTGAAAATATGGAAATATATTTACCAGCTCGCTTAATTCTGCGAGAACCTGCCTGTCGACAGGTGCGCTATTGCCTATCAGACTTAAGAAGTCGTTCTTGTTCATGGCCGGTCACCAGTTAACAAATGCCCTGTTAAAGATATCCTCCACAATCATCTCAATTATTTTTTCAGAGAGTTCTGCTTCCACATTGCTAAGATCGATGGACCCACTGTAATCTTCATACCGTGAAAATGACTGTTCGAAGCTCTTATCCGGATCGATTGAATTTGTGAATTTTACTTTTACAGTTATTGTGAACCTGTTCATTGCAGCAGTAGCATCGGCAGAAACTGTAAGAGGTTTGGTATTGTAATCAGATATTTCACCTTCAAAATTTGCATCACCAAGACCATTGATAATATTCAGGTTCGTCTGCGCTTTGCACTTGTCACTAAGAGCATCTGTCAGTGCCTGGCTCAATCCGGGCTGAACTAGACTGGCTCTGTTTTGAAAATACTGAACGCTTACAGATTTTAATCCTTCTGTGCTTGCCCCTGAAAATGAATATATCCCACATCCAACCTGTACAATGAAAATGATCCCCGATAAAACTATCAGAATCTTCTTTCCTGACATTAGAAAAACCTTTCTACATTTCAATTTCATACTCTTTTATTTTTCTGTAAAGAGTCCGTTCGGATATCCCGAGTTCATGAGCGGCCATCTTCCTCTTGCCATTATACTTTTCAAGAGCTTTTTTTATCATCTCAATTTCCTTGCCAGCAAGTGAAAGGGATTCTTCCACTATTTCTTCCGTATCCTGGATGTTGCCTCTGCTGTGAACACCAGTGAAATCTGCCGGATGTGCTTCAGTGGCAGATTCGATACGGTCCTGGTGGCCGGTATCCCTTAAAAGATTTTTGATGACTCCTGAATTGTTTTCATGAAAATTGACATCAATTTCTCCCGTTTTAATAAGATCGAGCACCAGCTTCTTCAGGTCGTTCATATCACTCTTCATGTCGAAGAGTATTTTATACAGGATCTCACGCTCAGAAGAAAATGATTTGTCTTCATCTCTCCTGATCACAGCAGGCAACTTAATACCAGTGTAATCAGGAAGGTATGTCTGCAGTATATCGGCGGTGATTTCCCTTTCCTTTTCAATAATGGAAATCTGTTCAGTTATGTTCTTAAGCTGACGGACATTGCCGGGCCATGAATAATTAACAAGGATATTCTTTGCTTCATTGCTCAGCCTGATTGAAGGCATTCTGTATTTTTCAGCGAAGTCAACGGCAAATTTCCTGAAAAGCAAAAATATATCCTCACCTCTCTCCTTCAACGGTGGTATTTTTATCGGAACAGTATTCAGCCTGTAAAACAGGTCTTCCCTGAACTTGTCACGTTCAATTGCCCTGACGACATCAACATTGCTTGCTGCAATAACACGGACATTTGTTTTCTGGACTTTCGAAGAACCTACCCTTATAAATTCACCTGTTTCAAGTACCCTAAGCAGGCGGACCTGTGTCGAAAGAGGCAGTTCTGCAACCTCATCAAGAAAAATAGTACCACCGTCGGCCACTTCAAAATAGCCTTTTCTGCTCTCAGTGGCACCGGTGAAGGAACCTTTTTCGTGACCAAACAGCTCCGAATCGATTGTCCCTTCAGGAATTGCACCGCAGTTAACTGCAATATACTGGCCATGCTTACGCGCGCTGAAATTATGTATCACCTGGGGAAATACTTCCTTTCCGGTTCCGCTTTCACCAGTAATCAGAACGGAAAGATCGGTCGGGGCAACCTGTACAGCAATATCTATGGCGTGGTTGAGCCCTCCGTAGTTACCGATAATCCCGAATCTCTGTTTAATACCCTGAAGATCTTTCATAGCTGTTTTACACTGGTGCGAATTTAAGATATTTTTAAAACATTGGGAAATTCAATTTTCGTAAATTCGCACCATGAAAACATTTAACCGATATCATTTCACTGGCATTATTCCTGCACGATATTCATCAACAAGGTTTCCGGGGAAACCTTTGGCATTAATCGGAGGCAAGCCGATGATTCAAAGGGTGTATGAACAGGCTTCTCTTTCGCTTGACAGAGTATATGTAGCAACAGACGATTCCAGAATATATGATGCAGTTTTGAGTTTTGGCGGTAAAGTCGTTATGACCTCTGCTGAGCATCAGAGCGGAACCGACCGATGTGCTGAAGCCGTCGTTAAAATAGCATCGATGGAAGGTACAAAAGCTGATGTTGTTGTCAATATACAGGGCGATGAACCTTTTATAAGACCCGAGCAGATTGACCTCCTTGTTTCATGCTTTACGGATAAATCGGTTGAGATCGCAACACTTGTCAGGAGAGTTGAACCCGGGGAGGATATAACCAATCCGAATCACCCAAAAGTTGTACTGGATGTGTCAGGAAATGCGATTTATTTCAGCAGGGCGGTTATACCCTATTTCCGTGATGCAGAAATGGATAAATGGACCCGGATGCACACCTATTACAAACATATAGGACTGTATGCATACAGGACCGGAACTCTGAGCAGAATTACCTTATTATCACGCAGTTCGCTTGAAATAGCTGAATCACTTGAGCAGAACAGATGGCTGGAAAACGGTTATAAAATAAGGACCGCTATAACTAAGTGGGAAAGCTTCTGTATTGACACCCCCGGAGATCTTGAAAAAGCGAAAATTTTCTTTGATCAAATTAAAAAAAATACGTACCTTTAGCACAGTTTTTGCAAGAGGTTAAGAAACGGGTGCTTATGAAGCATATTCTACTCCTTATTTCATTATTATTAATTCCCATTTGCCTTTATTCCCAAAAGGATACAGCCAGTGTTGTCAGAAATTATCCCCAGAAAACCTTTGCCAGGGAAACTTCCCCTTCAAACATTAGTATTTACCCGGTTCCTGTCAGGGAAAACAGTTTTACCATCAAAGCCGACAGAGATATGACCTCAGTTAAGGTAACAAATATGATTGGCCAGGATATTTTCAGAGCTCAATATAGTAATCAGTTATCAGTAACAAAAGTTCTGCTTAAAAAACCAACCAGAGGTATGTATCTGGTCACTATTGCCTTTGCAGATGGGACAAGGCTTGTTAGAAAAATTATGATTGAGAATCCGGAATAAATTATTCTTTTTTACCGGTTTTAGCGGACTATTGGGGAAATTTCCGCATGTCAGAAACATTTTATTAATTCAAATCAAGGGAACAATCTGTTTTTTTGATTGTTTATTATTGAGGGGTATTGGACATAGTTAAAATTGGATTATTGAGACAGTCATGGAAGAAGCAATAAATGTTTTCTCGATAAAAGATCTTGAAAATTTCTCAGGAATAAAAGCTCACACAATAAGGATCTGGGAAAAAAGGTACAAAGTACTTGAACCCGACAGAACCGATTCAAATATAAGGACTTATAGCGAAACTGAACTAAAAAAGATACTCAATGTAGCGTATCTTAACAGGAATGGACTGAAGATATCAAGGATCGCAAGGCTTGGTGAAGATGAACTCACACTGCAGGTTATGGCAGTAAGCAGTCAGGATGAAAGTCCTGACCATAATTTCCAGCCAGGCAAGATCCTGATGGCAGCGATCAGATTCAACGAATTTCACTTTAAGGAGGCTCTTGAACCATTCATAAGATACAATGGTATTGAGGATGCATATATCAGGTTTTTTCATCCCCTGCTGGAGAAATCCAGAATCCTTTGGCAAACGGGCAGCCTGTCACGTGCGCAGGAGCAATTTGTAAGGAATACTATCAGGCAGATTATGATGGTTGAAGACAACAACCTCAAATCACCTGCAGGAAGATTAAAGACCTCTGTTGCAATGATTAACACATCTGACAATCTGTCAGACAATAATTTCCTTTTTTACAAATATGCCCTTAAAAAAAGAGGGTATGATGTGATATTCACAGGAGGGGTACTTCCCGCTTCAGAGGTAATTGAAATTCACAAAATAAAATCTTTCGATTATCTTATCGTAAATTCCGGTTCATTTGATTTTGCGAGAAAAAAAATCGGCTACTTCAGCAGTATCGGCAAATCGTTGTTGATAAAGAAAATAATACTCACAGATTATCCTGAACCGCATGAAAAAAGAATTCCGGAAAATATCCTGATAACAAGGAATCCGGAAGATTTCAGGAAGACTATTTCTGAGCTTAAATGATTATTTATTGCTGCATCTTGAAAAGGATGATTTCAATCTCTGAAAGAGTTCAGTTAAGATTACTTAAGATTCCTGATTACTCCTCCGGTCGGCGGATCTATTACTAATGACAACATTCCTTAAGCAATTGGTTTTTTGAAGTTGAGATCCCTCACTTTGTTTGGGATGACAATGTTGTTTTTTTGGATTGGGGAGGTAAGAAAGGGCGGTTCGTTGAATTCGAAACGCCCTTTCTTACCTCCCACCTACAATTAAAAATACCCTGTCATTCCGAGCGATAGCGAGGAATCTCCATATTATTTATTTATTTCTTGAAGTTTTATGACTTTTCAAGAGTCCAAGAAAATAATTCCTTTCCTTCGCCAAATTAACAAATGGATACTTTTCAGTTATCAGATCGATCCTTGATAGAATACTTTCAGCGAATTTTCTTATCTGAACCTTGTTATCTGTCTGTATCCGGTGTGAGACAGCTTTTATAATTCCGGCAACCTCCTTCCACAGATTAACTGTGGCTTTATCAAAATAACAGCAGCTAAATGCCTCCCAGATATAATCGACTGCCAGGTCTGACACGTGAAGCATATCATAGTCATAAAAGCGGTAATCGCGCAAATCATCCATAACAAGCTCATAAGCAGGAAAATATGCTGGTTTCGATGGATGTTCAAGCAGTTTTTCAACTGCAAGAAATAAAACCGATTTGCTAACCTGGTTGCCGTGGGCACCATCCTTCCAGTGACGAACCGGGCTTATTGTAAGCACAACCTTTAAATCGGGGAAAAGTGATTTCAGCTTATCAAGCTGATCGTTCCATAAAGATGTTATATCGTCTGGTGACAACAACTCATGAGTGAATCTGACAGCAGGAATTTTATGGCAGTTTGATACAATTTTACCCGATTCGGTCCATCTGAAGACCCGTGCTGTGCCAAAGGTGACGAAAAGAAATCTTGCACCAGATAAAAATTTAAGCGCTTCCTCAGAATTACTATTGATTTTATTAAGGATCTCTTCAGAACTGGAGGATGAAAAATCGGTGTAGTGATCAAAGCTTATCCATGTGTCCCCATATTTATAGAGATTTCCAGATTCATACTTTTTTCTGCTTGTTATCATGTCTATGGTATTGCAGACCGACACAGGATTATAAACAGTTCCTGCAGGATTTATCATGACAGGCATTCGCCCAAGTTCAAGCTGGTTTCCGATTGATGTGGCAAAACAAGAACCTATGAACATAACCGGATCGTTGTAGGTTATCTTCCGTGCTGAAGGCTCAATGCTGAATGTTGTTCTCAGTTCCATCCTGATAAAGGGAGTTTGTCATGCAAGCCTGGAGTTGAGCCAGGCAATAATATAATTGAACACCTCATACCTGTACAAGTCATTGTGAAGCTCATGGTAGCCTCCATCCCACAATTTTAATTCAGCCATCGCGGTTTTTGATGCAAACTCACGGCTTCCTTCGGGTGAACAGATATGGTCATCAGTTCCATGCATCAGGAGCAGGGGTTTTTTCAGGTTGGCTGCATTTTTCAAGGCATTTGATGCTGCTGACATTGCTGAGTGAAACAAGCTTACCGAAATCTTGCCATGAACGAGGGGATCATTTTTATAAGCATCCACAACCTTCTGGTCATGTGAAATATGTTCCACCACCAGCCCGGAAGGCTGGATCAGCGATGGAAAAATATTTTTCAAGATGCCAGCCAGCTTAACCTTTGATTTTTCAGGTTCAAATGCCAGTTTAAGCCAGGGGGATGTAACTATCGCTCCTTTCACTTTCGGATCCTTGCGAACAAGAATATCAAGCACAATACCGCCTCCCAGGCTATGACCATACAGGAAAAGCGGAACACCCGGAAAAGTTTTCCGGCATTCGTTAAGCAGGATATCGATCATCTCATCTGTCAGAGCGTAATTCTTAATATGCCCTCTTTTACCGTCTGAGCGTCCGTGGCCGGGCAGGTCAACCCCTGCAAAACCTATCATTACTTCATTAAATAGACCTGCCCAATTGCTGTATCGCTGAATATGTTCACCTAACCCGTGAACAAAGATTACTACTGCACGAAGGTTTTCACCCGGACTTTTAATGAAACCTCTAAGTATCTGGCCGTTACTGAGTTTTATATTAAAATCCATTTACTTTTTTCTTTAAAAGTACAAAAGTTGGGTTAAATAATATGTTTCTCGTAAGTTAAACTTATTCTCATCTTTTATAATTTATTCAAAATTTAGAACAATCCATCATTTTTCCTATTACCAATCTGATAATTTGTCATTTACAAAAACAACCTATTTAGAACGCACATAGATTATAACGATATTATGATATTAAGATTTGTTTATCTTTTATTCTGTTTATATATTTGTTCCACAATCAAAAAATAAAGGCCATGACAGCACATGAATTCAACAATAGTCTGATCGAGATGAAAAGCAACCTTCAAAGGTTTGCAATGAGTCTTACTTCAGACAGGGATAATGCCCTGGATCTGGTTCAGGACACTTATCTCAAGGCAATAACATACAAGGAGAAATTTGTGGATTACACAAACCTTAAAGCATGGGTATTTACCATAATGAAAAACACTTTCATTAATAATTACAGACGCAATGTCAAGGAGAACAAGATAATCGACGGAACTCAGGATCTTTATTATTTAAATATGCCACACGACAAGGGGTTTATTTCTCCGGAATCAAAATATGCACAGGATGAGATCGAGAGAGCGATAGATTCATTAAATGATGAATTCAGGATACCATTCAAAATGCATATCGAGGGTTTTAAATATCATGAGATTGCCGATAAGCTGGGTTTAAAAATAGGAACAGTAAAAAGCAGGATATTCTTTACAAGGCAAAAGTTAATGCTTATCCTTAAGGACTATGATAGTTAGTGTTAGATAGATTAATTTGGATTACCAGGTTAGGTTTGAAGGCTGAGTTTCTCAGCCTTTCTTCTTTTTCTTTAAAATGATACCTGTAAATACAAACAACAGGAACAGACCCGATACAATCCAAGCCCATTTGTTAGGGATTTTTGATTCAGCGTGCATCTTATACTGTTCGGTCAGGAAATAGTCGGAGTCAACAGGCCATAATAAAATACCAGCTGAATCAATATATCCGTTTGTACCTGTCAGTTTGCCGGGCATCACTGTTCTGACTGTATAAGGTTTATATGAGTCCCAGAAGCGTTTAGTAGCAACATTTGCGGCTGAGTCAGCTTCAGTTTTAAATTTAAGTGCATTGGCCTCTCCAATGAATTCCCTTAGCAAAGTTCCGTTCGACCAAAGACTGTCAAAATGTTCAATGTTCCTTCCGACAATTTTTACGAATTCATTTTCCCGCCGTTTTAATGCTTCCTTTGCCATGTCATTGTCTGTTTTCCCTTCAGTAAGTACAGTAAATTCACCGATCCATTCTGAAATTATGCTCTTTAAATACCACCTCTCAAGCTTTTTATCCACAGTGTCACTGAATGCCTTAAATTTAAGGCTGTCGGGACTATTTTTCTTCTCCTCTTTAAGGTTATTGGGTGAATAAAACCATTGAAGCTCCTCAGAATTGAGGTAATCCGCGACAGGGTAGCCGTACTTCATTTTTTTATCAATGATTTCAGAGAAGTTATACTCAGTGTTAAACCATTTGAATTTTTTTCTGAATTCTGCATACCGAGCAATACCTTTATTCGCTCCGCTGTCAGCAGCATATTCCTTGTTAATATCTTCCACGCTGGCAAATAGTTTTTCAGCGCGCTTCACCCATGTAGTGTCGCCTTTTTCTGAGATCTCCAATGAATCCCTTATTATCCAGGTGCTATCGAAAGGGACCTTCAATTTAGAAACTTCAAACTTGTTTTCGGTGTTTTTCATTTCGATCCTCCTTGTCACCGATCCGTCAGCATGAACAATATTGGTAACAACGGTTTCCGGTTCGTCGCATGAGGCAGCCATGATGAGAGCCAGAGTAATTATAAGTCTTAATTTCCTGTTTTTCATTTTCTTAGATATCAGGTTTATATTTCTTTTCTTGATTAAGCTTATTTTCAATATAGTTCTTCAGTTCAGGGTTCTCCTCAATTATTCTTAACAGATCTTTATATTTTACCTGCAGATCGTTATAAGAGTTAAGAAGTTCTTCAAACTGGCTCTCTGAAATTTTTAGTTCCCCTCCCGGGGACAATCTGGTTGATATCTTATAAAGCGTCAGTCTCTTATCGAGTACAGATGAAGAAACTTGCGTCGTCTCATTCCCAGTAATTACAACCTGCTTGCTGATGTTCTTTACCTGCTTAAATATGAATGCCTGTTGATAAACAAAAACTGCAACCAGGATTACAGCTACCCCGATAAGGCTTCTTCTCACCCACCCGATATAAACCCATCCGAAAAGAGATTCAATGAAATCTGATACCCCTCTGAAATTTTGATTTTCACGCTGTATCCTTCTTATAACCTCATTTTGAATTTCTTCCGGTTGAATCAAACCAGGTTTGGAGTTCCGCAGAATTTCCACCATTTTTTTGTACCTGTCATTTTGCGCTGTCATTTTCATAAATATTTCTGCAAAAGTGATTCAATATTCCTTCTTGCGTAATAAAGGTTTGCCTTTACAGCCGCCCTGTTCATTCCTGTTACTTCCGCAATTTCACCGGCCGGCATCTCCTCAAGCTCCGAAAGGATAAATACAGCTTTCTGCTTATGGCTTAATTTATTTGTTAATAGATTAATTATCTGTGCATTTTCCTTGTTTTCAAGTTCCGTGATACCTTCTTCTGAAATATGATTTGAAATAATTGCCCACGTTTGATCATCGTATCTGTTTTCTTTCCGCCGTTTCTGTTTTCTCAGCTGATCATAGCATTTGTTCACAGCAATTCTGTAAGCCCATGTTTTGTAACTTTCAGCTGTTTTGATCCTGGACAGTTTTTGCCATATTGTTATCATTGTATCCTGGACTATATCCCGTGCAGTATCTTCGTCACCGAGCATCCTGAAAGCGACCGCGAAAATCATTGGCGTGGTTTTTTCAACAACTTTTCTGAAATTATGCAGATCGCCTTTCCTGCACTCCTCTATAAGTTCCTTTTCAACCAAAGTGCTGAAATGTTTATATATAAGACGTGATTTTAGCGGAAAGGTAAAAAGAGACACCAGTTATTTTAATTGAATGGCAAAATCAATTGCCTGATTTCAAAGCAGCCTCTATATTACCCATCAGTTTTTCATACTTGACCCTGCACATGGAAGTTTTGCTGAAAAGCCTTGTAAATCTTTCCCTTGAGAGATTCCGCCAGTCGCTGAGGCTCAATTCCGCAATCTCCTCATTAATAACAAACTCGGGGGTTCTATTCTGTCCAATCTGTTTATTCCACGGACACACTTCCTGGCACCTGTCACATGCATAAATCCTTCTGCCAAGGTGTTGTACGATCTCCTCAGGAATAGGTTCTCTGTTCTCAATTGTAAGATTTGAAATGCATTTTCTCGTATCAATTGTCCGGTTGTCATTGATTGCCCCGGTAGGACAGGCATCAATGCAAATTCTGCAATTGCCGCAATAATCTTTATTTAAAGGTAAGTCATAATCAAGATCAATATTAAGGACAAGGATCCCAATAAAAAAGAAAGATCCAATATCCTTATTTATTATTATTGAGTGACGTCCCTGCCATCCAAGTCCTGCATCTACGGCCCATGCTTTTTCGAGAAGTGAGGCAGTATCAACCACAATCCTTCCTTCGGTTCCGGGTACCAAACATTTTAACCAGTCAAGCATTTTTTCAAGCTTTGCAGTGATCACATCATGATAATCGATCCCATAGGTATATCGGGATAGAACAGGAGCTTCCGGATCTTTCTGCTTATTTTCAGAATAATAGCTCAAGCCAGTGACTACCAGCGATTTTGCTTCAGGGAACAGGTTTTCAGGATTGAGTCGTTTACTGATGTCCCTTGCAAGATATCCCATTTTATCATGCATCCCGGCTTCCACCCATTTTTCAAGGAAAGGGCCATATTCATCCATTGAACGGGATTTGGCAATTCCCCAGATATCGAACCCGAGTTCATGTAATTTATGCTTAATACTGACTGAAAGATTCTGTTCAGGTAAATCTGCCATAGCAAAATTTTAAAGAAATCCCAGTTCAAGCTTTGCTTCATCGCTCAGCATGCTCTTATCCCATGGTGGACTGAAGGTCAGTTTGAGATCGCAATCCTTCACCCCTTTTGTACCAGCCACCTTGTATTTTACCTCTTCGATCAGATCCTCAGCCATTGGGCAATTAGGCGCAGTAAGTGTCATTGTAATATGCGCGATATGATCATCGTCAATTTCGATGTTATAAATAAGTCCCAGATCATAAATGTTCACGGGGATCTCCGGATCATAAATGCTTTTAAGAACTCCGGCTATTCTTGTTTCTATTTCAAGTTGTTCAGAAGGATCCATAGTTACATATTATTTACTGTCATTGCTTTAATATAACCCACCCCCCGCCCCTCCAGGGAGGGGAGCCTAAAAAATGCCCTGTGCCCTGTGCCCCGCGCCCTGTGCCTTAAAAGCCATAGCGTACAGTTTCATTTGCCGTACCATTGAAAGCAATCCATTCGACCGGGTCGGTGAAAGATTCTGCCTTAGTCCGATCCTGTCAATAAAATAGAGGTCTGCTTTAATAATTTCATCCGGGGTTCTCCCTGAAAGAACTTTTATAAGCAGCGCGACTATTCCCCGTGTTATGATTGCGTCGCTGTCGGCTCTGAACGAAATCACACAACCGTCATATTCGGGGTGGAGCCATACCTTTGACTGACAGCCTTCGATAAGGTAATCCTTTACCTTGAATTTCGGATCGATAACCGGCAACCCTTTCCCCATATCGATGAGAACATTGTATTTATCCATCCAGTCATCAAAAAGGGAGAACTCCTCAATTATATTATCCTGAACCTCATTAATAGTCATAAACTTTCCTATGAAAACATGCTTATCACTTTTTCAATTCCCGTGCCAAGGACGTCAATCTCCTCAATTGTATTGTAAAAACACATTGAAACCCTCACTGTGCCTTCAATTCCGAAGCGATCCATCACCGGCTGTGCACAATGAGTGCCTGTCCTGACAGCAATTCCCAGCTTGTCGAGTATCATTCCCGTGTCATACTGATGAATGTTCCTGAGAAGAAAAGAAATCGTGGAAATTTTATTCACTGAATTACCGAATATCCTGAGCTCATTAATCGCGGACAATCTTCTGGTTGCATAATCCAGCAGTATTTTTTCGCGAAGAGCGATCTCTTCTCTTCCCAGATTTGTCACATAATCCAGAGCAGTACCGAGACCAATTGCTCCCGCATAATTCATAGTTCCTGCCTCGAACTTAAAAGGTAGATCGTTATATGTAGTTTTGTCAAATGTCACCTTTTCGACCATATCTCCGCCGCCCTGGTAAGGAGGCAGTTCTGAAAGCCATTTCTCTTTGCCGTAAAGTATTCCTATGCCGGTTGGTCCGTAAATCTTGTGCCCCGAAAAGACATAGAAATCACAGTCAAGCGATTGCACATCAACTTTGCCATGCTGAACACCCTGTGCTCCGTCAATAAGAACAGGAATATTATGTGAATGGGCAGCTTCAATTATTTTTTTCACAGGAAGGATTGTTCCAAGAGCATTTGACGCCTGCGTCACTGTAACAATCCTGGTTCTTTTCGAAAACAGCTTAAGGTACTCATCAAAAAGTATCTCCCCGTTATCATTTATTGGAATAATCCTAAGTATTGCTCCCTTCCGCTCGCACATCATCTGCCATGGAACGATATTGGCATGATGTTCAAGGTTACTCAGAATTATCTCGTCGCCCGGTTTTATGTATCTCTCGCCAAAAGAAAAGGCTATGCAGTTTATTGAGCCGGTTGTTCCTGAAGTGAAAACAATTTCCTCGCGTTTGCCGGCATTAATGAATAACCTTACTTTTTCCCTTGCATTTTCATAAGCCTCGGAAGTCAGATCGCTCATAGCATGGACTCCCCTGTGCACATTTCCGTTATAATTGGTATAGACTTCCCTCACCGCATCAAGCACGCATAGAGGTTTCTGAGTAGTGGCACCATTATCAAAATAGATAAGAGGCTTATCATATACTCTCCTTTGAAGCAACGGAAAATCGGCTCTTATTTCTGAGATATCCTTCACCTGAGTTGTAATTTAACTACATTTAACCATACAGCTGGCACATCGTGACAATTCACCTTTAAGTCTCTGCATTACCAGGTTATCCATTCTATCACGAAGAGCCTCGACTCTGATATTCTGGATCACCTCATGGGCGAACCCGAACATTAGCATAAGCCTAGCCTGCCGTCTATCGATCCCTCTCGACTGCATGTAGAACAGTGCATTATCATCAAGCTGGCCAACGGTAGCTCCATGACTGCACTTTACATCATCAGCATAGATCTCGAGCTGGGGTTTCGTATCCATTTTAGCATCATCTGTCAGAAGGATATTGTTATTCTTCTGGTAAGCAAGGGTTCCCTGGGCATTAGGAGCAACATAAATCCGGCCGTTGAATGCGCCGGTGGCCATCTCGTCAAGAACACCCTTGAAAAGCTGGTTGCTTGTGCAATTCGGATAGGCGTGTTCGACGTTTACAAAGTTATCGACATGCTGCCATTTATCTGAAAGGAAGAGGCCATATGAATTGCATTCTGCACCCTCCCCTCCCAGGTAATGATAAGTACTGTTACGTACAAGACCGCCATGCAGCGTGATATTATTTGAAGAAGCATAGCTTTTTCTATCCTGGTGAATGAAGGTATGGGTGATCTTGCAGGCATTATTGTGTTCATTCTGAACCCTGATAATTTCAAAATGTGCATTTTCGCCTACATAAATCTCAGTGACCGCATTTGTCAGGAATTTTTGCGGCGAAAGGGTGTGATCGCAGATGATCAGGGTAAATTCAGTATTATCTTCAACAATTATCAGGTTGCGATGCTGGTTGAAAGTGTCTTCCTTTGAATCTACAAGATCCACTACCTGAACCGGCTTCTTAAGCACCGTCCCGCAGGGCACGTGTATAAACACACCGTCGGAAGCCATTGCGGTGTTCAGATGGATCAGACCATCAGAATCGCTTTTTGCGTACCTATTGTAATGCTTTTCAACGATATCCGGGAATTGTTTGGCGGCTTCATTCAGACTGCCGATCGTAATATCACCCGGGAGCTTGCGGAGCTTGCCATTAATTGTCGGATAAAAACCATTCATAAGAACAACTCCATGGGCATCAAGGTCAGTCACATCACATCTGAAATCCTCAGCTTTCTGAAAATCTGATTTATCGGGGATGAAATAGCTTTTATAGTTGTGTCTGAAGAAGAGATCAAGATTTGTGTATCTGTAAGTTTCATTTTTCTTCGTTGGCACACCAAGCTGGCTGAACTTTTCAAAAGCCTCTTTCCTGAATGAATTAATGAATGGAGAAGAGGCCTCTTCAATCTTCTTTATGTTGTCATTGTAAAGCCCTGAATAAAACTCCGATACTTCAGATTTTCCGTTCATTTCAGTTTTGATTATCGACTTCTTTCTTGATCCAGTCATAGCCTTTTTCTTCCAATTCAATCGCCAGTTCCTTGCCAGCTGTTTTTACGATCCGGCCGTCGTAAAGAACATGGACCACATCGGGAACTATGTAATCGAGGAGGCGCTGGTAATGAGTAATTACGATCGTTGAATTATCAGGCCGTTTAAGCCTGTTAACACCGTTTGCCACAATCCTCAACGCGTCTATATCAAGCCCGGAGTCGGTTTCATCAAGAATTGCAAGTTTCGGTTCAAGCATCGCCATCTGGAAGATCTCATTTTTCTTTTTTTCCCCACCCGAAAAACCTTCATTAACAGACCTGTTTGCAAGTTTAGAATCAATCTCGACAAGCTCCTTTTTCTCACGCATAAGCTTTAAAAAGTCAGATGCGGATAGGGGTTCAAGACCTTTGTGCTTTCTATGTTCATTTACAGCCGTTTTCATAAAGTTGACCATACTCACGCCGGGGATCTCAATAGGATACTGAAATCCAAGGAAGATGCCCTCTTTGGACCGGTCCTCAGGAGCCATCTCAAGCAGGTTCTTTCCATAATATGAAACAGATCCTTCAGTCACCTCAACAAACTCCCTGCCAGCAAGAACAGCTGCAAGAGTGCTCTTGCCTGATCCGTTCGGTCCCATTACAGCATGTACCTCTCCCTCTTTCACTTCAAGACTTATTCCCTTAAGTATTAACTTCCCGTCGATAGCAGCTTTTAAATCTTTAATAATAAGCATAATAAAATATTGTCATTTAATAAGTTCTAACCTACACTGCCTTCAAGGCTGATCTGCAGAAGCTTCTGTGCTTCAACAGCAAACTCCATTGGAAGCTTGTTTATCACCTCCCTTGCATATCCATTAACAATCAGCGCAATAGCATCTTCGGTTGATATTCCTCTCTGGTTGCAATAAAAGATCTGATCCTCCCCTATCTTTGAAGTTGTCGCTTCATGCTCCACAATGGCCGTCTGATTATCAACCTCAATATAAGGGAATGTATGCGCACCACATTTATCACCGAGCAATAAGGAATCGCACTGTGAAAAATTACGGGCATTTGAAGCATTTCTGAGAACCTTGACAAGTCCCCGATAACTGTTCTGGCCGAACCCTGCTGAAATGCCTTTTGAAACAATAGTACTTTTGGTATTCTTTCCTATATGGATCATTTTTGTCCCGGTGTCCGCTTGCTGATGATGGTTTGTTACAGCCACGGAATAAAATTCTCCTATTGAATTATCGCCTCTTAATATGCAGGAAGGGTATTTCCAGGTTATGGCTGATCCGGTCTCGATCTGGGTCCAGGATATTTTTGAATTTTCTCCTCTGCATAATCCTCTCTTTGTCACAAAATTGAATATCCCGCCCTTCCCATCCTTATCGCCCGGGTACCAGTTCTGGACTGTTGAATATTTTACCTCGGCATTATTCTCAGCTATTATCTCGACAATAGCGGCATGAAGCTGATTTTCATCCCTCATCGGAGCTGTACAACCCTCAAGATAACTTACATAGGCTTCTTCTTCTGCAACAAGAAGCGTTCTTTCAAACTGGCCTGTGTTTGCAGAATTGATCCTGAAATATGTTGATAGCTCCATAGGGCATCTGACTCCCTTCGGAATATAACAGAACGATCCGTCGCTAAATACAGCAGAATTAAGTGATGCGAAGAAGTTATCAGTATAGGGAACGACCGTTCCCATATATCTTCTTACAAGATCGGGGTATTCTTTTACAGCTTCGCTGAACGAGCAGAAGATAATTCCCATCTCGGCGAGCGTCTCTTTAAATGTTGTCTTTACTGAAACGCTGTCCATTACCGCATCAACCGCAACTCCGGAAAGATGCTTTTGCTCTTCAAGAGGAATTCCGAGCTTATCGAAAGTTCTCTTAAGTTCGGGATCGATATCATCAATACTCTTAAGTGAAGCTTTTTGTTTCGGAGCAGCATAAAAAATAATATCCTGGTAATTGATAGCTGGTATCTTCAGATTTGCCCAGGTAGGCATTTTCATTGTCAGCCAGTGACGGTATGACTTCAGACGGAATTCAAGGAGCCATTCAGGTTCATTTTTCATTTTTGATATTAGACGCACTACATCCTCATTAAGTCCCTTGGGGATTTTTTCCGTCTCAATATCTGAATAGAAGCCATACTTGTATTCACCCGACGTAACATCATTGATTATTTTGTCCTGGTCTTTTTCCATTTCCTAATTTTAACACCTTTAAGCCCTTTACAATTAACAAGCTGAAACAGCAAATGTTAATTTCTTAATAGATTTTCATACTCCTATCCCCCGATTTTTCAACCCCCTAAATCCCCCAAATGGGGGACTATGACTCTTTACAAAGCTCCCAAATGGTGGGTTGGGGGGTTAAAAAGTCTTCTGATCGACACCTTTTGACCAATATTCCCTTTCTTAATTATATTTAATCTAAATAAGCACGCAAAATTATTAAAAATTCATGACTTCAGTAAGAAATCATCATGAAAATTAGCAACAGATGCAGACATGACAAAGATCATTAAAAAGCCACGTAGATTTCTAAGACAAAACACGAAAATATTTTTAATTTGGCGACTTGTTAAATAATTAACAATAGTTGTTCTAAAACCTGATATATGAACAAGCTTCCATTATCATTTTTAGCTATTAACCTTAAAAGACTTTCCCTTTTCGCAGTGGTTCTGCTTACTCCTGTGTGCCTGTTTGCTGCCGGAGGCAAAGCCCCGTCTATTGGTCCTGTACGTGTCGAGTTTATTATATTCGGACTTATCCTTCTCTGCGTGGCACTGTTTCATAAGCACACATTCTGGGTGGCAGTTATTGGATTAGCTGTTCTTCTGACATTCAAACTTACTTTTGATCCCAATTTTCACCTTTTTGAACATTTCTTTGGCACAACTCCAATGGGTGATCAAATAATGGATAAGGAATTACGCCAGGGTGAATGGGGAATAATCCTTAACCTGCTCGGACTGCTTCTTGGCTTCGCAGTTCTTTCGAAAATATTTGAGGAATCCGGGGTCCCAGGGGTACTTCCCAAGTATCTTCCCGATGACTGGAAGGGCCCATTTCTTCTGCTGATTTTCGTTTTCATATTATCATCATTCCTTGATAATATTGCTGCAGCTCTTATTGGCGGCACAATTGCTCTGGTTGTTTTTAAAAACAAGGTTCATATAGGTTATATCGCCGCGCTTGTGGCAGCAAGTAACGCTGGCGGTTCAGGCAGTGTGGTGGGGGATACCACTACAACAATGATGTGGATTGACGGAGTTTCAGCCTTTAACGTGTTACATGGTTATGTAGCTGCCGGGACAGCTTTGATCTTTTTTGCATGGTTCGCTGCCCATCAGCAGGATAAATACCAGCCGATCCAGAAGGATGCAGATACGAATGTTAAAATCGACTGGGTGAAAATTTTCAATGTAGCCCTGATACTGGCAGGTGCAATTATCTCTAACATTCTTTATGATATGCCTGCCCTGGGTGTATGGATCGCCATAGTAATCGGAGCATTCATTCGTAAGGTTCCATGGAAAGAGGTCCCGGGAGCTATCAAGGGAACCATTTTCCTGCTCTGTCTCGTTACATGCGCATCAATGATGCCGGTTGAAGAACTTCCAAATGCTTCATATATTAGTGCATTTGCCCTTGGATGCCTCTCTGCCGTATTTGATAACATTCCGCTTACCAAGCTTTGCCTCGATCAGGGCCATTATGACTGGGGTATGCTTGCATATACAGTAGGGTTCGGAGGTTCGATGATTTGGTTCGGTTCTTCTGCAGGTGTTGCAATCACAAATAAATTCCCTGAAGGACGCAATGTAATTCAGTGGGTTAAAAAAGGATGGCATGTTGCAGCCGCTTATGTAATTGGATTTTTAGTTCTTTATCTGTTAATGGGCTGGGAACCTGCCGATAATAATGAACATAAAATAATCAACTGCCCGGTTCCGGGTTGCCCGATGGCTAATAAAGTAGCGGTTACAGAGCAAGGGATAGTAAAGCCCCCTCTCTTTCAGGAGAAGGGGTTTAGGGATGAGGTCTTTATCGACTCTCTCTGTATTCCTTCATCAACGATTGGAAAACCTCTTTGACTGACGAGATCCTGGTTGCCCTGAATGCATTTGCACCGGCAAAAGCAAAGCCGTTTTCAAAATTCCCCTTCAGTGCATTTATAAGTGCAATGATAATACAATAGGGACTCTTGGTTATATCGCAGGTTTTGATACATTTAAAAGGGCATTTTTTCGGTTGCTTTTTACCTGCTTTTACTTTTGTTATAAAATTGCTAAGTATTGCACGTCCCGGCATTCCGACAGGACTTTTAATTATTTCAATATCTTCTTCGCTGGCATCAATATAAGATTGCTTGAAAGCATCTGATGCATCGCATTCATCAGTTGTCACAAATATTGTTCCCATTTGTACACCGGATGCTCCAAGCTTCATAATATTATGAATATCATGGCCAGTGTAAATCCCTCCGGCAGCAATCAATGGAATTGGCTGATCATATTTATCTTCGAAAACTTTTAATTCTGTGACGATCTCAGGAACAAGCTTTTCAAGCTTGTAATTACTGTCTGCGATCTGTTCCTCCTTAAATCCCAGATGACCCCCGGCTTTTGGTCCTTCCACAATGACCGCATCGGGAAGATAATCATAGTTTGTCTTCCATTTTTCACAGATTATTTTCACCGCCCTGGCAGAGGATACAATCGGAACAAGTTTGGTAAGAGAACCCTTCTTTAAAAATGATGGCAGATCCAGTGGAAGTCCAGCTCCGGCAATTATGATGTCAACTTTTTCAGCGATGGATGTTCTTATCATATCTGCAAAATTTGACATTGCAACCATGACATTGACTCCAATCACGCCCAGTGTTTTTTCCCTTGCTTTGCGTATCTCCTCTTTCAGCCCATGAATACTTGCTTCAAGGAAATTCCCCGGGTAATCTTTGTAAAGAAGTCCAAGTCCTGCACTTGAAATAACTCCGACTCCTCCTTCATTAGCAACAGCCGATGCCAGTCCTGAAAGTGAAATTCCGACACCCATTCCACCCTGCACTATCGGTACAGTTATTGCAAGATCACCAATTTTTAATCCATTCATTTTTTCAAAATTTGATCAAAGGTATATTATTAACATTACTATCACCTGTAAAACAAATAATTAACATAAAATGAGGCCAAAAATTCACTTTATTTAACATCTGTTTTGTTTTTGATAGTGGGCTTTTAAAACTGCCAACTGAATCACCCCGTCCTGATCGAAGCGTCAGGGGCAGGTGGTTAGCGTTTAAGACAACACTTGGGAGGAGCTAATTTTCGGCCCGAAAATTGTTACTTCATTTCTTTTAGAAAATCTTACCTTTATTGCTTTAATATTCTTCAATCATGAGAAATATCACTTTGGTTTTAATATTTATTTTATCCGGATTTATTAATCTTTCTGCAGATACAGAAAAGGTGATAAAAGCCGGAATTAATCACGTGACAGTATATCCCGACAGGGCCCAGGTGAGCCACGAGACTACTGTGGAACTTCCTGCCGGAAAAACTGTTCTTATACTTGGTGGCCTTTCACCATATATTGATGTCCAGAGCATCCAGGTAAAAGGATATGGCGATTTTATTATAATGTCAGTGAATCAGCGGAACAATTATCTTGAGAATCTTGAGGATCTGCCCGAAGTAAAGACCATCAGAAGCCAGATAGAAGCCCTTCAGCTGAAAGTTGAGGATGAAAAGGCTGCGATAACCGTTCTTAATGAAAAGGAGGCTTTTCTTGTCGCCAACAGGGGAATACTCGTAAAGGAAACCACATTTTCAGTTGAGCAGCTGAAAAGTGTTTTGGAACTATATACAAATAACATGGATCAGGTTACCAATTCCATCCTGAAGAAAAACAGGCTGATTAAGGATTACGAAAAACAGATCGCGGCACTTCAGAAACAAATAGCCGACAAATTTGGGAAACAACAACTCCCCTCCGGTGAAATATCGGTTTCAGTAAGTTGTGAGAAACCTGTTTCAGGTAAACTGACATTCAGTTATGTTGTGAGCAATGCGGGCTGGTATCCATCGTATGACATCAGGGTGGATAATATCACAAAACCTGTCACAATATTTTATAAGGCAAATGTATTTCAGAATACAGGAGTTACCTGGAAAGATGTGAAGCTAAGTTTTTCAAATGCTACCCCATGGGTTGCAGGAGATGTTCCGGTACTCAATCCCTGGTTTATTGACTATTATAATCCCGAACCTCCGATAATGATAAGAGGAGTGGCCTCCGGTGTGAAACGTGCAAATAAGGCCGAGGTGGCTGAAATGGCCGTTGCTGATGCCGCTATGCAAGAAAAGGTAATGGAAGCAGCACCTGTAACAGTAGAGAAACAGGTCGGGGAAACAACTGTAACATTTGATATCACAACTCCCTACTCGCTATCATCAGATGGTAAAGTACAGACAATCGAAATTCAGCGCACAACTACTCCGGCCGATTATAAATATGTGACCACCCCAAAATTATCAGCTCTGGCATATCTTACAGGCAACATTACCGACTGGGCAGAGCAGAACCTTATTGGCGGCGAGGCAACTCTTTATTTTGAAAACACTTTTGTTGGTAAATCATATCTTAATGTAAATCAGCTGAAAGACACTCTAACTGTTTCATTAGGGACAGACAACAGCATATTAGTGAAAAGAGAGAAAAGACAGGATTTTACGAGCAGGAAAGTCCTGGGGTCAAATAAGACTGAAACCTATTCATTCCTGATAACAGTAAGAAACAACAAAACAAATCCTATCAGGATCACAGTCAATGATCAGATTCCAATCTCCTCAAACAGCGGGATTGAGGTCGATGCAGTTGAGCTGTCAGGCGGGAAACATAATTCACAAACAGGTGAGATCAAATGGGATCTTGAGATTAAGCCGCAGGAGACAAGGCAGCTGATCCTCACTTATTCAGTGAAATACCCGAAGGATAAAACCATTATTCTTGAGTAAAAAGATATTACTTATGAAAATCCTGGGTAACCTTGTCTGGCTGATATTTGGGGGGATCATCATAGCTATTGAATATTTCATAGGAAGTCTTATTCTTATGATAACTATTATCGGGATCCCTTTCGGACTCCAGACACTTAAGATGGGGTGGCTTGCACTTTGGCCTTTTGGACGTACAAGCAGAGTAGAGCCACGGGCGTCAGGCTGTCTCTACATTCTTATGAATATCCTCTGGCTTTTATGCGGAGGTATTTGGATCGCAATAACACATGCATTTTTTGGTGTTTTACTCTACATCACTATTATAGGGATCCCTTTCGGAAATCAGCATTTCAAGCTTACTGAGACAGCCATTAATCCCTTCGGAAGAAGAATTATGCACATATAATGCAGGCTGCAGGCAACAGTTAGAAGGTTCGAGGTTCGAGGTACGGGGTATGGGGAAGAATATAACAAATTAATTCCCCCTTTGAAGGGGGACAGGGGGATGTAAATATGAGTGAAATTGAAAACAATAGAACACCAATCGGCAATTTGGGGAAGTTTGGACTGATAAGCCATATCACAAAAAAGGCTGTCGTTCAGAATAAAAGCACTGTTTCGGGTGTTGGCGATGATTCGGCTATAATTGATTCAGGGAAAAATCTCACCCTGGTTTCAACCGATCTTCTGCTTGAAGGAATTCATTTTAACCTTATTTACACTCCATTAAAGCATCTCGGATATAAGGCAGTAATAAGAGCTATTTCAGATATTTATGCAATGAATGGAATTCCGGGCCAGATACTTATAGCATTGGGGATAAGCTCAAGATTTTCTGTCGAACAGATAGACGAGCTTTACGAAGGAATTAATCTTGCGTGTACGAAATATAAGGTTGATCTTGCGGGCGGCGATATTACCAGCTCTCTTACCGGTCTGACAATAAGTGTCACAGCTGTCGGAAAAGCTGAAAAAGACAGTCTGGTCAGAAGGAATGGTGCAAAGCACAATGACCTGATATGCGTTACAGGTAATTTCGGTGCTTCATTCATGGGGCTACAAATACTTGAAAGGGAAAGAAAGCTTTTTGATAAAGACAAGACTTTCAAACCCGATCTGGCAGGTTATGAATATATAATAGAAAGACAGTTGAAACCTGAGTTTCCGAAAGATGTTCCTGTCAGCCTTACAGATAATAATATAATCCCCTCATCAATGATCGATGTTTCTGACGGTCTTGCATCGGATCTTCTTCATGTATGCAGACTATCGGGCACCGGATGCAGGATTTATTACGATAAGATTCCTGTTGATGCAGAAACCTGCAAAGCTGCTGAGGAGTTTAAAATTGATCCGTTAATTCCTGCACTCAACGGAGGGGAAGATTATGAACTTTTATTTACAGTAGCGCTTGAATATGCTGAAAAGATCAGGAACATTCCTGATGTCACTCTTATAGGTCACATGACAATCGCTGAACAGGGTTATTTTATGGTAAGTGAAGAGGGAAATGAAATTGAGATTAAGGCACAGGGATGGGAAAAAGCCTGAAGCCGATTATCTTGGTCCGCGGATAATTCCTCTTTCTGAATTTCGAATGAATTCAAGAATACATTCCCTGTCGGACGACGGCGTAAATACTTTTTCAACATAAGTCAGGGCAGCGCTGGTATTCATTCCTTTCTGATATATTGCCCTGTATATCTCATGTATCTCATGGATTCTTTTTTTCTCGAATCCCCGTCTTGTAAGACCCACCACATTTAATCCCATGTATGACAAAGGTTCGCGTTCAGCTTTGACATATGGAGGAACATCAAGTCGGACCTTGCATATCGGTCCTATAATAACATGGCGGCCTATGTGTGAAAACTGATGAACAAACGTCCCGCCACTAATAATAACCCAATCGTCAACTTTTACTTCCCCTGCCAGACCTGCTACATTACCAATGATACAATTATTCCCCACCCGGCAGTCGTGTCCAACATGCGACAATGCCATAAGCAAACAGTTATTGCCGACAACCGTTTTCCCGACTGCCGCAGTACCACGGTTTATTGTTGCGCCTTCCCTTACTGTAGTGTTATCACCAATTTCAGCGGTGCTTTCCTCTCCAAGGAATTTAAGATCCTGAGGAATGCCTGATATAATCGCTCCTGAGAAAACCTTGCAGTTTTTGCCTATTCTTGCCCCGTCGAAAACTGACGCATGCGGACCTATCCAGGTCCCCTCACCTATCTCAACATTTCCAGAGATATAAGCAAAAGGCTCAACTGTCACATTTTCTGCTAATCTTGCATTGGGATGAACATATGCTAAATTTGAGATCATATGCCGATTATTTGTTTTTGATTATCTGTGCAGTCATCTCTCCTTCTGCCACAATATGATTTCCGACAAATGCCTGTCCGAACATCATGACAATTCCCCTCCTCATTGGCTCACTGAGTTCCATCCTAAGGATTACAGTATCTCCGGGAACAACTTTGTGCTTGAATTTAAGCTTATCGATTTTAAGGAAATATGTAGAGTATCTTTCGGGGTCTTCAATTGTACTGAGAACAAGTAATCCACCGCACTGAGCAAGGGCTTCAACAAGAAGGACTCCCGGCATAACAGGTTCGTCAGGGAAGTGGCCCTGAAAGAAAGGTTCATTGAATGTGACGTTTTTGATGCCCACGACTGTCGTATCATCAATGTAGATTATTTTATCGACCATCAGGAAAGGATATCTGTGAGGCAGGCGTTTCTTAATGTCCTCAAGATTAAAAACAGGGGTTAACTCCGGATCATAAACAGGAATATTTAATTTGGAATGAGCTTTTTTGATTTCCTGTCTGATAAGCCTTGCCAAACGGGTATTGGCGAAGTGGCCGGGGCGGGTTGCAACTACTTTTCCTTTAATCGGTTGTCCTACCAGGGCGAGATCACCCAGAATATCAAGCAGTTTATGGCGTGCCGGTTCATTTGGATATCTCAACTCAGTATTATTCAGAATCCCGGCTGTATGCTTGCTTATAAGGGGTCTGTTAAAGAGTTTTGCAATCCGGTCAATTTCTTCCTGTTCAACCTCTTTTTCCAGAATAACAACTGCGTTATCCAGATCCCCTCCCTTGATAAGCCCCATCCGGTGAAGCGGCTCAAGCTCATGAAAAAAAACAAAGGTGCGGCTTTTGCAGATCTCCTTTTCAAAATCGTCGATAGAATCAAGAATTGCGTACTGATTTCCAAGTATCCTTGAATTATAATCGATCAGAACATTAATGCTGAGATGATCATCGGGATAAATAATCAGGTCAACCCCGTGTTCTTCATCCGAATATGTAATTTTTTGCTTTACAACAAAATAGTTACGTTTTTCTTTTTGTTCGGCAAATCCTGCATTCTTGATCGCTTCGGTAAAATTCCAGGCCGCTCCGCCCATGATAGGAGCTTCAGGCCCGTCAAGTTCGATAATTGCGTTGTCAACCCTTAATCCGTGCAAAGCCGCAAGAGCATGTTCAATAGTTGAAACCGAAGCGCCATTCTGGCTAAGCGTCGTGCCTCTTGAAGTATCCGTAACATTCTCAGCCCATGCATCTATTACTGGTTTTCCCGGAAGATCGGTCCTGCAAAATTTATATCCATGGTTAGCCGGAGCAGGCTTAAAGGTTATTGTTACAGTAATCCCTGTATGTAATCCTTTACCTGTCAGGCTTACCTCTTTTGCAAGCGTTCTTTGTTTCTCAGTCATCAGTACTTAATTACTCTTTTCAGATTTCGGGTACAAAAAAATCAAAAAAAACCGAACATTCCAATTTTATCTTCCCCTGATATAATCTTTTACAATCTGAGAAAAGGAATTTATTCTTTTTTGAGCAGTATAACCTGTTTTTCAAGTTCATCTATTTTTTTGCTGAGCTCAGGCAGTTTTCTGAAGATTATTGAAGACCTTAAAAAATCTTTGTAACCTATTGCCGGATAACCGAGAAGAACCAGGTTTTCCTCCTTAACATCACTTGGAATGCCTGACTGGGCGCCGA
>Ga0326726_10000520_pt1 | contig 35721 bp, 36 predicted proteins | sample MHFenrmetagenome_2_FD_207603 | JGI IMG/M metagenome (GOLD analysis project Ga0326726, IMG submission 207603) | Lab enriched peat soil microbial communities from Michigan Hollow, Ithaca, NY, United States - MHF15MN | ecosystem: Environmental > Terrestrial > Soil > Wetlands > Peat | place: USA...
GACCTCGAGCACGAGCACGTCGACCTCGTCGCCGATCGCGACGACCTTCGACGGGTGCTTCACGCGCTTGGTCCAGCTCATCTCCGAGATGTGGATCAGGCCCTCGATGCCGGGCTCGAGCTCGACGAACGCGCCGTAGTCGGCCAGCGAGACGACCTTGCCGCGGATGCGCAGGCCGATCGGATAGCGGTCGCCGATCGAGATCCAAGGATCGGGCTGCGTCTGCTTCAGGCCCAGCGACACGCGCTCGGTCTCGGGGTCGAACTTCAGCACGCGAACGCGGACCTGATCGCCGACCTGGAAGACCTCGGACGGGTGCGAGATCCGGCCCCACGACATGTCCGTGATGTGCAGCAGGCCGTCGATGCCGCCGAGATCGATGAACGCACCGTAGTCGGTGATGTTCTTGACGATGCCCTCGACGACGAGGCCTTCCTTCAGGATCTCGAGCGTCTTCTGGCGCAGTGACTGGCGCTCGGTCTCCAGCAGCGCGCGGCGCGACAGCACGATGTTTCCGCGCCGCTTGTTGAACTTGATGATCTTGAACTTGTGCGGCTCGCCGATCATGCGATCGAGATTGCGCACCGGCCGCAGGTCGACCTGCGACCCGGGCAGGAAGGCCTTCACGCCCTTCAGGTTCACCGAGAGACCGCCCTTCACGCGGCCGTTGATCACGCCCTCGACGACTTCCGAGTTGTCGTACGCGCTCTGCAGGTGATCCCAAACGCGCAGCCGGTCCGCCTTCTCCTTCGAGAGGACGATCACGCCGTCTTCGTTCTCGGACTGCTCGACGAGCACGTCGACCTTCTGTCCGACCTCGATGCGGGCGACGCCGTCGTCGTCCGCGAATTCCCAGGTGGCGATCATGCCTTCGGATTTGCAGCCCACGTCGACGAGGACGTGTTCCGAATCCACGGAGAGCACGGTGCCGATGACGACCTGCCCTTCCTTCACGAGTGACTGACTGCTCTCGAAGAGCTCTGCGAAGGTCTCTTCGGCGGGGGTTTGCGCTTGGGCTGACATTACTTGCGTCGTTCTCCTGTCGGTTTCGTTCGCTGTCGTCGGTCGAGTTCGTTCACGCTCGCCCGACCTTTCTCGAGCACCCGCTCGAGCTCCGGTCGATCCGCGCGTTCCAATGCCTCTAGGATTGCCCCCAGGTTCTTCGTGAAGCGCGCTGCTTCTTCGGCGACGCGCTTGCGATTCATGAGCAGAATCTCGCACCAGAGCTTGGGGTTGGAACGCGCGATGCGGATGAAATCGCGCAGTCCTGGTCCCGCCAGCTCGAGTCTCTCGTCTCCCGGGAGCCCCATCGCGTAAGCGAACGCGACTACATGAGGCAGATGCGAGAGCGCGGCCGCGATGGCGTCGTGCTCCTCGGGCGACTTCCGAACCGTGAAGGCACCGAGACACTGCCAGAATTCCTCAATCCGGTCCACCACATAAGGGGCCTCGCCGCCGGAGAGGGCCAGGATGCACGGCGCGCCGGCGAACAAATCGGGATCCGCGGCGGCAAAGCCCACCGCGTGGCTCCCTGTCATGGGATGGGCACCGACGACGAGCTCGGGCCTCGGCAGGTGGCGCCGCGCGAGCTCCGCGACTGGCACCTTCACGCTGGCCAGATCGGTCAGGAGCGTCTCCGGACGCAGGTAGGGCGCCAGAGAGCGCATGACGTCCGCCATCGCCTCGATTGGAACCGCGAGCACGAGCAGGTCGGCCCAGGCGCCCACCTCCTCTAGCGAGATCAGGGGGATCGGTCCCGTCCGGTCGAGCCCAGGGTCGACGCCGCGCACCTCGGTCGCAGCCCCGCGCTGGAGCGCAGCGAGCGCGGCGGACCCGCCCATGAGCCCCATCCCGATGACGCCCAGGCGCCCGACGACCGGGCGCTTCAACGCTTGCGCTCGGCAGCCAGGCTGGTGAGGAAGCGATCGTTCTCGTCGCGGGTGCCGACCGACACGCGCAGATGGGCCTTCAGCCCGAAGCCGCCGAGCGGACGCGTGATCACGCCGTGGCGCTCGAGCTTCTGCTGCAGCTCGTCCGCGCCCGGTCCGACTTCGACGAGCAGGAAGTTGGCGTCGGTCTGTGCGAACGGGATCCCCTGCGCGCGCAGACCCGCTTCGAGCTGTGCGATGCCCTCGTGTGTGACCTTGGCGATGCGGGCGGTGTGCGCGCGGTCGGCGAGCGCCGCCACCGCTGCGACCTGCGCCAGGCTGTTCACGATGAACGGGTGACGCGCGCGCTCGAGATATGAGATCAGCTCCGGATCGCCGATGCCGTAGCCGACGCGCAGGCCCGCCAACGCGTGCGCCTTGGAGAACGTGCGCAGCACGATCAGCGTCTTGCGCTCGCGCAGCGCCGAGACTGAGTCGGGGAAGTCAGCGCGGCGCACGAACGCGACGTACGCCTCGTCCGCGACCAGCACCACGCGCTCCGGCAGCTCGCGCACCAAGCGCGCGAAGGCCGCCGCGTCGATCGACGTGCCGGTGGGGTTGTTCGGGTTCGCGAGCACGAGCAGGCGCGTGCGCGGAGTCACTGCCGTGAGCAGCGCGCCCACGTCGGCTCGGTACTCGCGGTCGAGCGGCACCTGCACCGGGACCGCGCCCGCGCCGCGAGTCAGGATCGGGTACATGGCGAAGCTGGGCCACGGGAACAGCGCCTCGTCGCCGGGCGCGAGGAAGCACTTTGCGAGCAGGTCGAGGATTCCGTCTGAGCCGCCGGCGAAGCACAGCGCCTCGCGTGCGACACCGAGATGTGTCGCGAGCGCGTCGCGCAGCGCGAAGCAGGTGTCGTCGGGGTAGCGGTTCAGGTTTTCCGCGGCGGCGAAGATGGCCTCGACCGCGCGCCGCGACGGGCCGATCGGACTCTCGTTCGAAGCGAGCTTCACCGAGCCGGAGATCCCGAGCTCGCGCTCCAGCTCCTCGACCGGCTTGCCGGGCACGTACGGCGCGAGATCGCGCACGTGCGCGTTCACGAGATCGCGCAGCTTCATCGCGTGCCCTCCGCCTCGGGATAGCTGCCGAGCACCTTCACGAAGTCGCAGCGCGGCCGGAGCTGTGCGATCGCGGCCGCCACCTTCGAGTCTTCCACGTGGCCCTCGAAGTCACAGAAGAACACGTACTCCCAGGCGCGCACGCGCGTGGGTCGTGACTCGATGCGCGTCAGATTCACGGCGTTCTCGTAGAACGGCTCGAGCGCCTTGTACAGCGCGCCGACCTGATCGCGCTTGATCGAGAACAGGATGGACGTGATGTCGCGCGCGCTGCGCCGCGGTGGGCGCACGGAGATGACCAGGAAGCGGGTCGTGTTGTCGACCCGATCCTCGATGCCCGAGTGCACGACGCGCAGCCCGTAGAGCTCCGCTGCGACCGGGCTCGCGATCGCCGCGATCTCCTCGTTGCGGGCCGCGAGCTCCGCGGCCTGAGCGGTCGAGTGAGTCGTCTGCTGCGGCACGTTGGGCAGATTCAGCTCGAGCCACGCGCGGCACTGTGCGAGCGCCTGCGGGTGCGAGTGCACCGCGCGGATCGCGCGCAGCTCGCCGCTCTTCGAGAGCAGGTCGTGGTGGATCGGCACGTGGACTTCCGCCGCGATCGTGAGCGGCGAGTCGACGAACAGATCCAGCGTGTGCGAGACCACGCCCTCGTTCGAGTTCTCGACCGGGACCACGCCGAACTCGGCCTGTCCCGACTCGACTTGCTCGAAGATGGCATCGGTGGTGGCCGCGGGCCGCAGGTCCGCCATCTGTCCGAACTGTTGGATCGCCGCCTGGTGCGTGTACGTCGCCGGCGGGCCGAGATACGCGACCGACACTCCGCGCTGCAGGGCGATCGAAGCGGAGATGATCTCGCGAAACACCTTGCGGATGGCGCTCTTCGGGAACGGACCGTTCGCCCCGCGCTCGAGTCGTTCGAAGATCTCGAGCTCGCGCCCCGGCACGAACGGCGTCGCACCGCCCGCCGCCTTCTGCCGACCGATCTCGTTGGTCCGCGCCGTGCGCTCGTTCAAGAGCTCGAGAATGCGCGTGTCGATCGCGTCGACTTCGTCGCGCAACCTTGCCAGCGCCTTCTCGCTCTCGTCGGGCCCGCTCAAAGCGCGCGCACTATACCGCGTTTTCCTTTGTGAAACGATGCTTTAGACTCGGGCGCCGTGGCGGGAACCGGCGCGCTTCTGATCGGACTCACCGGCGGCATCGGCACGGGCAAGTCGAAGGTCGCCGACCTGCTCGAGCGGCTCGGCGCGGCGGTCGACTGCTCCGACAAGATCGTGCGCGAGCTGCAGGCGCCCGGCGGCCCGGGGCTGCGCGCGATCGTCGAGAGCTTCGGGCCCGAGTATCTCACCGCCAGCGGCGAGCTCGACCGCGCGAAGCTCGGCAAGCTCGTGTTCGAGGATCGCGACGCGCGCCTGCGCTTGAACTTGCTGATTCATCCGCTCGTGACCGCCGAGCACCAGCGCCGCGTCGCCGCGCATCGCGCGCGCGGAGTCACGGTGATCGTCGCGGACATCCCCCTCTTGCTCGAGGGAAAGAAGGCGGGTGTCGGCACCGGCGCGATCCTGCCCTTCGATCTGATCGTGTTGGTCTACGCCCCGGAAGCGAAGCAGCTCGAACGCGTCGTCGCGCGCGACCGACTCACTCCCGAGGACGCCCGCGCGCGCATCCAGTCACAGCTCTCGATCGAGGAGAAGCGCGCGCTCGCCGACATCGTGATCGACAACTCCGGCTCGTGGGAAGTCACCGAGAAACAAGTGCGCGAGCTGTACGCGTCCTGGGTAAAGCGCGCGCGGGGCGAGTCCGCGCCCGACGGTTCCCGCCCAGGCTGAGCCCGGCCACCCGGTTTCGCCCGACGTCTGCACGTCGCTGCGCGCCTACGGCTTGCGCCGCGCGGAGCGAACCGCGGCGCAGAGCTCCGCGACGAACGCGCGCGCGGAGCGGATGGCCTCGTCGGGGCTCTTCGCGGCGCCGATGCGCGAGACGAGCGCACTGCCGACGATCACGCCGTCGGCGAGGCGCGCGACCTCGGCGGCTTGCGCGGCGTCGGAGACGCCGAACCCGACACAGACGGGTGTCGCCGTGACCCGCCGGATGCGGCCGACGAGCTGTGCGAGATCGGGCGGCAGCGCCTGACGCGAGCCCGTGACTCCCGTGACCGAGACGCAGTAGACGAAGCCGCGACTCGCGGCCGCGATCCGCACCACGCGCAGTGGCGTGCTGGTCGGGGCCACGAGCAGAGCTCGGTGCACGCCCGCCTCCGCGCAGGCGCGCGAGAGTGTCTCGGTCTCTTCGAACGGCGTGTCGGCGAGGATCAGGCCGTCGGCGCCGGCGGCGGCCGCGTCCTTTGCCATGCGCTCCTCGCCGTGCGCGAGCACGTTGTTCAGGTAACCCATGAGCACGAGCGGCACGTCGCAGACGGCGCGCACGCGGCGCACGCGCTCGAGGATCTGGGCGAGCGTCGTGTGGTGACTGAGTGACCGCTGCGACGCGGCCTGGATCGTCGGACCTTCGCCGATGGGATCGCTGTGCGGGATGCCGAGCTCCACGATGTCCGCGCCCGCGGCCGCGAGCTCGGGCACGAGCTCGGCGGTCGTGTCGAGGTCGGGATCGCCCGCGGTCACGAACACGATCAGCGCCGCGCGGTTCTCCGCGCGCGCCTTCTCGAATGCGCGGTCGATGCGATTCACTGCTCCCTCACCTTCCCGACGCCTTCGCGAGCAGTGACTTCGCCTCCGCCGCGTCCTTGTCGCCGCGCCCCGAGAGATTCAGGACCACGATCGCGCCGCGCGCGAGCGTCGGCGCGCGGCGGCGCAGCTCCGCGACGGCGTGTGCGGACTCGAACGCGGGGATGATGCCCTCCGTGCGCGACAGCCAGACGAACGCGTCGAGCGCTTCGCGGTCGGTCACGGGCACGTACGTGGCACGCCGACTGTCCTTGAAGAACGAGTGCTCCGGGCCGACGCCGGGATAGTCGAGACCGGCGGAGATCGAGTGCGCTTCGAAGATCTGTCCCTCGTCGTCTTGCAGCACGTACGAGAAACTGCCGTGCAGCGCGCCTGGGCTGCCCGCGCTGAGGGACGCTCCGTGGCGCCCCGAGCCGACGCCCTCTCCGCCGGCCTCGACGCCCACCATACGCACATCGGTGTCGCCGTAGAACGGCGCGAACAGACCGAGCGCGTTGCTGCCGCCGCCGACGCAGGCGATCAGGACGTCGGGCAAGCGGCCCTCCGCGGCGGTGATCTGCGCGCGCACCTCCTGGCCGATCACGGACTGCAGGTCACGCACCAGCATCGGGTACGGGTGCGGACCGGCCGTCGATCCGATCAAGTAGTACGTCGAACGCACGTTCGTGGCCCAGTCGCGCAGCGCCTCGTTCATCGCGTCCTTGAGCGTGCGGCTGCCCGACTTCACCGCGTGCACCTGCGCCCCGAGTAACTCCATGCGGAAGACGTTCAGCGCCTGGCGGCGCGTGTCCTCCTCGCCCATGTAGACCTCGCAGTCGAGGCCGTAGCGCGCGCACGCCGTCGCGGTCGCGACGCCGTGCTGACCCGCACCGGTCTCGGCGATCACGCGCTTCTTCCCCATGCGCCGCGCGATCAACGCCTGCCCGATCGCGTTGTTGATCTTGTGCGAGCCGGTGTGCGCGAGATCCTCGCGCTTCAGCCACACGCGCACGCCGAGCTGCTCGCTCGCCCGCGCCGCGAAATACAGCGGCGTCGGGCGGCCGACGTAGGTGCCGCGCTCGAGCGCCAGCTCCTTCCAGAATGACTCGTCCGCGCGCAACACGTCCCACGCCGCCGCGAGCTCCTCCACCGCGGGCACGAGTGTCTCGGGCACGTAGCGACCGCCGAAGCGCCCGAAGCGGCCCGATGCGTCGGGACGCTCGCGCCGGGGCGCCGCGGCACGGACCGCGGCCACGAACGCCGCGACCTTCGCGCGGTCCTTGCGTCCCGGCGCAGACTCGAGGCTCGAAGACGCGTCTACACCGTACGGTGACGCGTCGCGGAGTGCAGCGCCGACGTTCGCCGGGTCGAGTCCGCCGGCGATCCAGACGCGCCGGCCGCGCCCGGCGAGCGCGCGCGCGAACCCGAAGTCCCAGGCCTTGCCGCTGCCGCCCCCCGACGGATGGTCGAGAAGAAGCTCGAGCCCGGGGTATCTCGCCGCTTCGCGCTCGGCGCTCGCGTCGCCCGCGAGCACCTTCATCACGGGGAACGAGAGCGCCGCGGCGTACTCCGGTGACTCGCTGCCGTGCAGCTGCACGACGTCGAGTGGTACCTCGCTTGCGACCCGCTCGACGTCGGCGCGCGCCGCGTCGCGGAACACGCCGACGCGCACGGCGCGGCCCGCCGCCAGGGCGCTGATCTCGCGCGCGGCGCCGAGCTCGACCCGCCGCGGTGAGTCGGCCGCGAACACCATGCCCAGGGCGTCGGCGCCGGCGTCTAGCGCCGCCTCGGCGTCGCCGCGATTCGTGAGCCCGCAGATCTTCACCAAAGTCATGCGACACCCCGCAGGCGGCGGAGCGCCGCGCCGGGATCGGCGTCGCGCATCAGCGCCTCGCCGATCAGGAACGCGGACGCGCCGGCCGCCCCGAGCGCTCGCAGTGTCTCCGGCGAGTCGAGCCCGCTCTCCGAGACGACGGTGCGCCCCGCTGCCCGCGGCAGAAGCGCGCGAGTCACTCCGACGTCCGTCTTGAAGTCGCGCAGATCGCGGTTGTTGATCCCGATCAGCTCGGCGCCGCAAGCGAGCGCGCGCGCGAGCTCGGGCTCGTCGTGCACCTCGACCAGCGCGTCGAGCGCGAGCTCCCGAGCGCAGGCCAAGAGCTCCCGGAGCTGCACGTCCTCGAGCGCGGCGACGATCAAGAGCGCCGCGTCGGCGCCGGCCGCGCGCGCCTCGAGGAGCTGCAGCGGATCGATCGTGAAGTCCTTGCGCAACACCGGAAGGCGACACGCCGCGCGCGCGCGCCGCAGATCGTCGAGGTCACCCTGGAAGAAGTCGTGGTCCGTGAGCACGGACAGCGCGACGGCACCGGCAGCTTCGTAGGCGCGCGCGATCTCCGCCGGATCCGCGCCGGGGCGAATTGCGCCGCGCGAGGGCGACGCGCGCTTGAACTCCGCAATCACCCGCGGGCCGCTCCCGGCGCGCAGCGCGCGCGCGAAGCCGCGGGGCGCATCTGCCCGCGCTGCGCGCGCCGACAGCTCGGACTCACCGGGCGCGCGGCGCAGCGCCGCGACCTCGCCGCGCTTCACCGACAAGATCCGCTCCAACACACTCATGTGTCGCCTCGCGAGAATGCGACCAGGCGGTGCAGCACGCGCCGCGCCTTACCGCTCTCGAGGCTCTGCGCAGCGAGCTTGACGCCGTCGGCGAGTGAGGCCGTCCGCTCCGCGGCGCACAGCGCGGCGGCCGCGTTCAGGAGCACCACGTCGCGCTGTGGACCCGGCTCGTTCGCGAGCACCCGCTCCGCGATGCGCGCGTTCTCGGCGGCATCCCCGCCCGCGAGCTGTGACGTCTCGGCGCGCGGGAAGAGCTCCCCGACCGCGATCGTGAAGCGCTCGCTGCGCGCGCCGCTGCGCACCCACACATGAGTCGGCGCGGCGAGCGAGATCTCGTCGAGCCCGTCCTCGGAGTGTACGACCCAGACACTCTCGGCGCCGAGCTCGACGAGCGCCGACGCGGTCGGCTCGACGAGCGCGGGATCCGCGACGCCCACGAGCTGGCGCCGCACGCGCATCGGGTTCGTGAGTGGGCCGACGCGGTTGAAGAGCGTGCGGAAGCCGAGCGCCGCTCGGATCGGCGCGACGCGCGCCATCGCGGGGTGACACGCGCGCGCGTACAGGAAGCCGAAGCCGACCTCGCGAACGGCGCGCGCCATGCGCGCGGGCTCGATCTCGATGTGAACACCGAGCGCCTCGAGCAGCTCCGCGCTGCCGCAGCGGCTCGAGGCCGCGCGGTTGCCGTGCTTCGCAACCGGCACGCCCGCGCCGGCGACGACGAGCGCCGCCAGAGTCGAGATGTTGAACGTCGACGCGCCGTCACCGCCGGTGCCGCAGGTGTCGATCGCGTCGTGCGGCGCCTCGGGCAGCGCGACCGCGAGCTCGCGCAGCGCCGTAGCTGCGCCGACCACTTCGTCGAGTGTCTCGCCGCGCGTGCGGAGCGCCGTGAGCAGCGCCGCGATCTCGACGTCGCTCGCGCTGCCGCCGACGATCTCGTGCACGAGGGCCCGCGCCTCGGCGCGCGTGAAGTGCTCGCCCGCGACCGCGCGCGAGAGCGCAGCGCGCATCACGCGGCGCGCGCGCGTTCGCCGCGCGCGATGCTGAGGAAGTTCGCGAGCAGCGCTTTGCCCTGCACCGTCAGGATCGACTCGGGGTGGAACTGCACGCCGAACACGGGGAAGCTCCGGTGCCGCAGGCCCATGATCTCGCCGTCGTCGGTCTCGGCCGTGATCACGAGCTGGCTCGGCAGGCCCTCGCGCGCCACCGCGAGTGAGTGATAGCGAGTGGCCTCGAACGGGTTGGGCAGCCCGGCGAAGATGTCGGTCGACTGGTGCCGGATCAGCGAGGTCTTGCCGTGCATCAGCATCTTTGCGTGCACGACGCGCCCGCCGTAGGCCGCGCCGAGTGACTGGTGACCGAGACACACGCCCAGAATCGGCAGCCGACCGGCGTAGCGCAGGATCGTCTCGACGCTGATGCCCGCCTCAGCCGGCGTGCATGGACCCGGCGAGATCACGATCGCGTCGGCGCCGCGGCGCCCGACTTCGTCGACCGGGATCGCGTCGTTGCGAACCACGTCGGAGCTCGCGCCCAGCTCGCCGAGATACTGGACCAGGTTGTATGTGAACGAGTCGTAATTGTCGATCACCAACAGCTTCATCGCGCAGTCCCCGCGAGCGCGATCGCGCGCAAGAGCGCGCCCGCCTTGTGCAGTGTCTCCTGAAACTCTTTCTCGGGCTCCGAGTCCGCCACGACGCCGCTGCCCGCCTGCACGTAGAGCTTGCCGTCCTTCGCGAGCAGCGTGCGCAAGGCGATGCATGTGTCCATGTTTCCGTAGTAGTCGAAGTAGCCGACGCAGCCCGCGTAGAGACCGCGCCGCTCGGGCTCGACCTCCTCGATCACCTCCATCGCGCGCACCTTCGGGGCGCCAGTCACCGTGCCCGCCGGGAAGGTCGCGCGGAGCAAGTCCACGGCGTCCTTGTCGGCGCGGATCCTGCCGCGCACGTTCGAGACGATGTGCATCACGTGCGAGTAGCGCTCGATCACCTCGAACTCGTCGACGACGACCGAGCCGATCTCCGCGACGCGCCCGACGTCGTTGCGGCCGAGGTCGACGAGCATGACGTGCTCGGCCAGCTCCTTCGGATCGGCGAGCAGGCGCTTCTCGATCTCCTTGTCCTCTTCCGGCGTCGCACCCCGCGGCGCGGTGCCGGCGAGCGGCCGCAGCTCGATGAGACCCGCAGTGAGTCGCACGTGGATCTCGGGCGACGAGCCCAGGACGACGTGGTCGCCGCAGCGCATGAAGAACAGATACGGGGACGGGTTCAGCAGCCGCAGCTCGCGGTAGATCGCCAGAGGATCGCTGCGCTGCGCAACAGTGAGTCGCTGCGACGGGACGACCTGGAAAATGTCGCCCGCGTAGATGTACTCCTGGCAGCGCTTGACCATCTCGACGAAGCGTTCGCGAGTCACGTTCGAGGTCGGCTCGAGGGGGGCATCACTGATCGGTGTCGGCGCGGGCCGCGGCACCGGCGCCGCGAGCATCGCCTCGACGCGCTCGAGCGTGCGCAGGCCGCGCGCGTACGCGGCCTCCACCGCCTCGCCGTCGCGGATCTCGACGTCGTGGATGATCGTGAGTCGCTCGCGCGTGCGGTCGTGCACCAGCACCGTCTCGGGAAACACGAACCAACAGTCGGGCAGACCCAGGGGATCCGGGTTCGTCTCGGGCAGGCGCTCGACGTAGCGCACCCAATCGTACGAGACGTAGCCCACCGCGCCGCCCGCGAAGCGCGGTAACTCGGGCAGCGGCGCGGGGCGCAGCTCCGCCAACAGCCGGCGCAGCAGATCGAGCGGGTCCTCGCTGCGGTCCGACGCCAGACGATGTCGCGCTCGCTCGCCGCCGCGCGTGATCTCGACGACGCCGGCGCGCGCCTCGAAGATCGCGCGCGTGCCCAGGCCGATGATGCTGTAGCGGCCCCAGTGCTCGCCGCCTTCGTTGGACTCGAAGAGAAACGCGTGGCGGCGGTCGTCGACCTTCAAGAAGACCGCGAGCGCGGTGTCGAGGTCGGCTACGACCTCGCGGACGAGCGGGACGGCGCGTGCACCGAGTGCGAGCTTTCTGAAGCTCTCGAGGTCCGGACGGACCATGGCGCCACCGCCTTCATGGCGCGGGAATTTCTCACAGCCCCCGCGCGCAGTCAACGCCGCGGCTCAGTCGTAGATCTCTTCCTGCTCGCGGCGGCGGCGCGCGAAGTCGCTCGCGCGCGAACGCTCGCCGAGGCCCGACAGTCGGAACTGCACGTTGACCCGCGTGTCGTTGGTGCGCGCGACTTTCTCGACCTCGAGCATGAGGTCCCAACACTTGCAGGTCGAGATGATCAGCGCGCCGATTCGCCCGCCGTCGCTGCCGCTCTTCTCGAGCGACTTGAAGCCGTCGGCGAACAGCTCGAGGTAGCGCGTCGCGACGAAGTAAGTTGCGAGATCGACCTGGTTGATCTTCTTTGCCGGCGAGCCCGACGCCTCGAACTCGCTCCCGCGCCCGAGGAAGCCCTCGAACACCGAGTTCGGATTTCGGTTGTAGCGGTAGCCGACGCGAAACAGGTCGCCGGCCGTCGAATGCCAGCTCACCGACGCGCGCAAGTCCTCGAGGTGTTTCTGTTCCGGATTCCAGCCGCCGTCGACCCCGACGTCGAGCTCGGTCGACGGATGGAAGTCGAGCAGCGCGAACAGACGCGTGAACGCCTGCTGCTTCCAGTCGTAGCCGCTGCCGAGGTTGAGCTCGCCGTACAGCCGCGCCGGCTCGCCTTCGGCGCGCCCGGGTCCGTAGAGGCGATTCGAGACCTGGAGCTGGAGCAAGCTTCCGTCCGGAACGCGATCGCTCGGGTCTTCGGTCACGAGTCGGATGTCGCCGTCGATCAAGCGTGGCTCGACGCGCGCGGGCTCGGGGATGAACAGCGGGTTGTCACTCTGATTGGGCGCGAAGACTCCGGCGTAGGCGATGCGCGGCTCGATGATGTGCGAGAGGGGCAGCGTGCCGACCGCGAAGTTGCGGCCGAAGCGCGTGCGCGCGTCGCCGCGCACCGTGAACAGGGTGCGCGACGTCGTGTTGCCGGCGTAGTTCGCGAAATAGAGTGTCTCGCGAACGCCGCCCTCGGCGAGCGCTTCGACGACGCCGAGCTGCACCGGCAGTGACAGCTTCGGGAAGAAGTCGAGTCTCTGTCCCGAGTCCGCGAGTGGCTCGCCCTCCTGGAAGATCCCGTCGCCCTCGGTGGTCGTGAGTGACACCGAGCCCGCGGGGGGATTGCGGTCGTCGCGGTTGGAATCCGGCACCGGGACATTCGGATCGGTCGGGAACTTCCCGTTCGCCATCGGCTCGCCGATGTCCGGGCGCGCGTCCGCGCCAAAGTCGAAGAACTGGCCGTTCACCGGCGCCTGACCCAGCGAAGTCCGGTGCGGGGAGAACTGCACGAAGTTCGTGAAGCGCGTCGCGATCTCCGCCTTGAGCGGCAAGTTGAACAGGCCGCGCTGCAGCGTCGCGCCGCGCAGGTCCGGCAGGCGCTGCAGGAAGAAGCCGTCGCGGTCGAGGTCGTTCGGGCTCTGCAAGTCGTTGTTCACCGACAGGAGCGCGCTCCCGTAGAGCCCGTCGCGCGCGGCGCCGAGCCACGCGGATGACTCGAGCATCCGCTGGTGCTGCAGGTCGGTGCCGAGTAAGTGCGGGAAATCGAACACCACGTCGTTGTCGCTGATCTGGTTCAGATCGACGCCGAACTCCACGCCATCCTCGAGCGGCTGTTGGTGTCGCAGCCAGTAGCTCCAGCGATTGTCGCTGAAGAAAGCCGTATCGCTGTTGGCCACGACGCGATCGTTCGGCAGGATCGCTGCTCCGCCCCGCCCCTTCGTCTCCAGGCCCGACACGTAGTCGGCGACGGCGCTCGTCATGAAGCCGCGGCGACTGATCCATTCCGGTGTCAGCAGCAGGTTGATGTTGTCGCGCACCGCCCAGAAGAAGGGCAGCGAGATCTCCGTCCCGTTGCGGCCCGACTGCGAGAAGGCGGGAATCAGAAAGCCCGTCTGCCGCTCCGTCTTCACGGGATACAGGAGCCATGGCGAGTAGAGCAGCGGAACTCCGAAGACTTTGAACCAGACGTCGTGTGCGACGGCGTAGCCGCCAACCTCGACGCTCGCGTCCTTGGTCTCCAGCTCCCATGGCCGGCGCGTCTCCTCTGGCGGACAGCGACAAGTCGAGAAAGTCCCGCGCTCGATCTCGAACGTGTCGACGCCGGTGCGCTCGATGACGTCGCCGCGGACAGCAAAGCCGGGCAGCGGATTGTCCATCGAGCCGTGCATCGCGACCGAGACCGTCGAGCGGAGGTCGACCGCGACGAACTGCGCGCGCACCGTGTTCTGCGCGTCGACGATCACGACGTCGCCCACCGCGACGCCGGTGCGCGTCGTGCCGTTGAACACGCACCAGTCCGACGTGAGCACGCGGCCATCGACCTGCGTGATCTTCACGTTGCCCGTGGCCTCGTAAAGATCGCGCTCGCTGTCGTAAGTCACGACGTCCGCGGTGAGCACGAAATCAGGCGCGCGTAGCTTTGCCTCGGGAGCGAGCTCTGTCGGCGGCGGCGGCTTCGTCGGCGCCGCCTCCTGCGCCCGCGCCGCCGCGGCGATGAGAAGTGCGCTCACGGCGAGGAGCGCTCCGAGGCGACGCATCGGGCACTTCTACCCTGCGCCTCCCGCGGAGGCAAGCGAAGCGCGTCGAGCTACGCCGGCTTCTGTGCGACGGAAGCGAGCTCGTCCGGTTCGAGCACGGTGAGCTGGTCGTCGACGAGCCCGACGAGGCGGCGATCGAGCAGCTCCTGCAGACACAGATACGCTTGGCGGATCGGCAGATGTGACGCGGCTGCGAGGTCCATGAGTCGCCCGCGCACCGGCGTCGGAACTTCGCCGGGAATTCGGCGCGCGAGAATCGCGCGCGCGAGCGCCGCAAGTGTGCGCGCGTCCTGGCGCACGGCGGAGCGCGGCGGCTCGGGCTCGAGCGGCACGGCTTCGGCCGAAGCCTCCTCACGCGCCGCACCGACGCGCTCGGCGAGCGCTTGGATCAAGCGGAACGAGAACTCGGCGTTCTCGCGCACGAGCACGTTCAAGAGTGAGACGTCGAGCGCGAGCACGCTCGTGTCGCCTTCCGCTTCCGCGCGCACCGGAGACGCGCGTCCCAGGATCGCGGGTGCCTCGCCGAACATGTCTCCCGGGCCGAGGAGATACGGAGCCTGGCCCTCGGCGACGTGCACCAGCACGTTGCCGCTGCGCACGACATACAGCACGCGCTCGCGTGAACCGCGCTCCACGATGGTCTGGCCCTTCGTGTAGCGCTGCTCGATGTCCTCGGGTTTCATTGCTCCGGCCTCGCCACGCAGGGAAGCTTGCCGAGCGGATCGACGCGCGCGCGCGGGGCCTTGAGGAGCTAGCGCTTCGCGTGGCGCGCGAGTACGGCGCGCAGCTGCTCGCGATCGTGAAAGCCGGACTCGAGGCGCTCGAGCACCTTGCCGTCGGGGCCGAGCACGACGTGAAACGGAAATGCGTCGGCTCCGTACATGCCGGCCAGGTCGGTGTCTCCGAGCGCGACCGGATACTTCACGTCGCGCTCGGTGAGCCACTCCGCCAGCGCCTCGAGCGTGAGATTGTCGACCGAGATGGCGAGAATGCGCGCGTCCTTGCCCTGCAGCTCGCGCGAGACCGCGTTCAGCTCCGGCACTTCCTCGAGACACGGCGGACACCAGGTCGCCCAGAAGTCGATCAAGACGGTCTGGCCGCGCAGCGACGCGAGCGAGACGGTGCCGCCGCCCACGAGCGGGAGCTCGAAATTCGGCGCGGCCTCGTTCGCGGGCGCCGGTTTCTCGCCGCAGGCCAGCGCGGCGACGAGCGCAGCGAGCAGCGCGAGTCGCCTCACGTTAGAGACCAGTCACTCGTAGTTCTCGTCGCCCGACGTCTTGTCCAGTGCGCGCTCTCGGCCGACGAAGAGCAGCGGCTGATTGAACGTGAGGTGCTCGGGCGTGACGACATAGTCGCCTCGCACCGCCGGCTGGATGATCTCCCGCGGCACATCGAGGCGACCTCCAGTGAGTAGATACGCGAAGCCGCCCGTGATCGAGCCGAGCGTCGCGTACAGGACTTTCACGGGCCCGTAGATCAACGTGGCGAAGACGGAGCCGACCCCGAGGCCGTAGTGGAGCATGATGTTCCGCTCCGGCGCCTCGTCGGCGCGCGCAGCCATCGGCGGTCCCGCGAGAGCCGCGCACACGAGCGTCGCAGCGGCGAGACGAAAGAGGAGACCCTTGAGAACCCCCCGGCGTTCCATGGCGGCGGAATAAACTAAAAAAGGCGCCTCGTGTCGAGGAGCAGCGTCACAGGGCCACTGTTGGCGAGCTCGACGTCCATGTCCGCGCGGAAGCGACCGGTGACGGTCGCCACCCCGAGCGAGCGCGAGTGCGAGATCAACACCTCGAGGAGTCTCTCCGCGTCCTCGGGCGGCGCCGCGTCCGACCAGCTCGGACGACGTCCCTTCCGGCAGTCACCGAGCAGCGTGAACTGAGAGACGACGCCGAGCGTGCCGCCGGTCTCGGAGAGCGAGCGGTTCATCACGCCGTCGGCGTCGTCGAAGACGCGCAGGTGCACGAGTTTCTCGGCGAGCGCGCGCGCGTCGTCGTCGGCGTCGCCGCGCGCCACGCCGACGAGCGCGAGCAGACCCTCGGACATCTCCGCCACGATCTCGCCCGCGACCCGCACGCGCGCGCTCCGCACGCGCTGGGCCACGGCCCTCACGGCGAGTCTTGCTCCGCGAACTTCCCGCGATAGACCGCGCTGCCCTCGGTGCGCTGCAGCACGATCTGACAGATGCGGACGCCGGGGTGGATCGCGAGCGGCCGCCCCGAGACGTTGCTCATCTCGAGGACTTGGTGATTCGACGCTCCGGGCTGCACGAAGCCCGAGCTCACGTGCACCGTCAGACCTAGGCGCGCGATGCGGCTGCGGCCTTCGATCCACGCGCACAGGTCGGGCGGAAGGAACAAACGCTCGCGCGTGATGCCGTGCACCGTGTAGCCGGGCGCGAGCACGTACGGCTTCTCGAACGCGATCACGCGCGTGATCGCCTCAGGCGACGCATCATCGGTGACGTCGATCGGGCCGTTCGTGCTCTCGATCGGCACGCGCAGCTCGCCGCCCAGGTGCAGGTCGATCGATGCGGGCCCGACTTGATCCAGCGAGAACGGCTCGAGCCGCAGGCGACCGCTCGCCAGCTCGCGCAGGATCACATCGCGGGTCAGTACGCTCATGGTGGCTCCGCGCGGAGGCTCGCGGCTGCGGTGCGCTTGTCAACTCGGCAGCGCGCCCCGTAGCGTGTGCGCGTGCATCCCTACTTCGACATTCCGCGCCCGCAGCTTTTCGGACACCGCGGCGCGAGCGGCGAGGCGCCGGAGAACACGCGCGTCGCGTTCGAGCGCGCGCTCGTCCAGGGCGTTCGGTATCTCGAGATGGACTGTCACGCGACGGCGGACGGCGAGATCGTCATACACCACGATGCGACGCTCGAGCGCACGACGGACTCGGCGGCCGCACTGTGCGAGCTTCCCTTCGCCGAGCTCGAGCGGGTCGACGCCGGGTTTCGGTTCACTCCCGACTCAGGCCGGACGTTTCCATTCCGCGGAACTGGTGTGCGCGTGCCGCGCCTTTCCGAGGTGCTCGCAGCCTTTCCCGACGCGCGCGTGAATCTCGAGGTGAAGCAGGCCGATCCGCCCATCGCCGAGGAAGTCGTCCGCATCGTTCGGCGCGCGCGCGCGGAGCAGCGCGTGCTGCTCGCGGCCGAGGACGATGCAGTGCTCGCGAAGCTGCGCGCGCTCGACGCCGGTACGGCGCTGGGGTCGTCGCTCCTGGACGTGATCGAGTTCGTGCGCGCGGGGGCGGAGGGGCGACTCGAGAGCTTCGCGCCGCGCGGGCACGCGCTTCAGGTTCCGACGCACGCGCTCGGTCGGGCGCTGGTCAGCGCCGAGTTCGTGGCCGCTGCGCATACCCGGGGCCTGGCCGTGCACGTGTGGACGATCAACGATCCCGACGAGATGCGGCGCCTCCTGGCGCTCGGCGTCGACGGACTCATGTCGGACTTTCCCGCGCGACTCGTGGCGGCGGCCCGCTGATCCGCGCGCGCGCCCAGCGGGCCGCGTCGGCGAGTGACTCGTCGGGTGAGTCGAGCCAGCGCTCGACGGCCGGCAGGAGCGCCGGGTCGGCGAGGTTGCCCGCGGCGACGAGCGCGTTGCGTCGCAGCCCAGCAAGCTTCGCGCGAGAGACCGCCGAGTGGCGCAGGCGCTCGCGGAGCGCGTTGTCGTCGAGCGCGAGCAGCTCGCCGAGATCGGGCGCGAGCCACTCCGGGCGCGGCGCGAATTCGCGGTCACTCGCGAGCGGGCGGGCGCGGCGCTGATTCCAGGGACAGACTTCCTGGCACACGTCGCAGCCGAACACGTGACTCCCGATCCCGGCGCGCAGCTCGTCCGGGATCGCGCCGCGCTTCTCGATCGTCAGATACGAGATGCAGCGGCGCGCATCGAGCACCCGCGGCTCGGGGAACGCGTCCGTCGGGCAGGCGTCGAGACACGCGCGACAGCTCCCGCAGTGATCGACCGCGGGTGAGTCGGGCTCGACGTCGAGGTCGGTGAGCACGACGCCGAGGAACAGGTACGAGCCGAGCTCCGGATCGATCAGGCACGCGTTCTTCCCGATCCACCCGACGCCCGCGCGCTCCGCGAGCAGGCGCTCCGGCACTGGGCCCGTGTCGACGTAACATCGAAATGTGGCGTCTGGATACTCGCGCGCGAGCGCGGCGCTCCAAGCGTCGAGCCGCGCGCGCACGACCTCGTGGTAGTCGTCGCCCCAGGCGTAGCGCGAGACCCAGCCGGCGCCCCTGGTGCGCGGCGCGCGCGAGTCGAGCTCGCCGGTGTCGTAGGCGATCGCTGCGACGAGCGCCGAGCGCGCGCCCGGCAGAAGACGCGTCGCGTCCTCGCGCTCCTCGAGTCGGCGCGCGATGTAGTGCATCTCGCCGGCGTAGCCGCGCGCGAGCCACTCGCGCACGCGCGCGAGCTCGGGAAAGTGCTCGAGCCGCACCGCGCCGACACGCGCGATGCCGAGCCCGACCGCGAGCTCGCCTACACGCTTCCGTGTCGCTGCGGGTGCGGAGATTCGCGGGTCCTCCCTGGCCGCAGAGTAGCCGTCCGTGCGATCGTCGCGTGCATGCGCGGCAAGACGCTCGCGACTCGCGACGATCTGCACGTGGTGCTGGTCTCGCCCGAGATTCCCTGGAACACCGGGAACGCCGGCCGCACTTGTCTCGCGGCAGGCGCACAGCTGCATCTCGTCGAGCCGATCGGCTTCTCGCTGGCGGCACGTCCCGTGCGCCGCGCCGGCCTCGACTACTGGCCGCGGGTCGCGCCGCGTGTCTGGCCGGATTGGGAGGCGTTCGAAAAGGCGCTGCCGGAGCTCGGCGAGCCGTGCTTCTTCTCGGCCGAGAGCGAGCGTCCGTTCTGGGACGCGCCGTCGACGGAGCGCACGGTGCTGATCTTCGGCCGCGAGAGCGTGGGGCTCCCCAGCGACATCCGCGCGCGCTGGCGGGACCGGCTCGTGGGCTTCCCCATGGCCGATCCCGCGCTGCGCTCGTTGAATCTCTCGACCTGCGTGGCGCTCGCGGTCTACGAGGTGCTGCGCCGGCGGCGCGGTTAGGGCGAGCGCTCGATCTGGCGCTTCACCGTGCGCTCGGTGGTGCGTCCGTTCGCGGCGTGCGCGATCGTCGCCGACTTGTCGACGCTGCCCTGGTACGCCCGGCCCCGAGCCGTGGTGCCGGACACGTCCTTGTGAGTCACGCGCGTGCGCGAGCCGTCACCGTTCCGTGTCAGGCTGCCGGTCGCATGACTCGTGTGAGTGGCGCCGCGGGCGCCGGTGACCGTGCGGTCCCGCGTCCACGTCCGGCCGTCCGTAGTCGGCGTGACTGACTTGTCGACGGTCGTCTCGCGGCCGTTCGCATGAGTCACGGTCTTCGAGACGGAACGCGTGCGCGGCGCGCCCGCCGCGTCCGCGGCGTTGGCCCGCGACGCGCCAAAGGCGAGGAGCGCGGCGAGCGCGAGCGAGCGAAGTACGGGGTTCTTGGACATCGAGGACCTCCACGGCTGTTGCCGCCCCTACCATCGGCGCGGGTCGCGTGGAGAAACAGTCCTCGGCCGCGCGAGTTGCGAGCTCGCCGGTGACACCGAAGTGCGACGCGCGCTTCGGCGCGTCCTCTGCGCGCGGGTCGCGCGCGGCCTGCTACGAGAAGAGGACGACGGCCTCGCCCGGGGTCGTGCGCTCGCCCTTCGCGTTCTCGGTCCAGATCTCGAGCTGCGCGAGCTTCTTCGCGCCCTCTTCCCACTTCCGCTTCACGTTGCCGCGGCAACGGATCGGCTGATTCGGCGTGTCCATGCCGCGATACTGACAGGAGATCTTCTGGATGCGCCCGTTGTGACCGAGCCAGTTCGAGACGAGCTCGCCGAGCGAGGCGTACTTGAAGCGGCCGTGCACGATGATCGATCCGATCTGCTTGGCCTGCGGAAACGCGTAGTCGTGGTGCAGCGGGTTGAAGTCGCCCGAGCCGGCGGCGTACTTCACCAGCTGAGTGACTCCGGGATTCTTGTCGAGGCCTGGCAGCTCGTCGCCTTCGCGGATCGCGTCCCAAGTCACCGCCATCGCAGTCCCCTAGTAGAAGATCGCCTGGCCGCGCTGGCGCGCGACGAGCTTCCCGGTCTGTTGATTCGTGTAGGTCGTCTCGTTGGTCGTGATCAGCATCTTCCCGAGTGACTTGCTCTCGCGCACGTCGAGGCCCGCCACGCGGCTCACGACGACGAGCGTGTCGCCGGCGCAGATCTGATCGAAGTATTCGGTCTCCGTGCCCCCGTCGAGCAGGCCCGCAAGCCCGTGCTTGATCGCGGGCTGCCCTTCCGTCGGCCCGCTGAACGTGTCGCTCGACCGGCCGGGAAGGAACACCGGCGTGCCGAGATACGTGGGCGGCGCCGGCAGATTGCGGTAGCCGGCCTTGCGCGCGGTATCGACGTCGTAATACACCGGGTCCGTGTAACCCACGCCGCGCGCGAACGCGCGCACGCTCGTGGTCGTGACCTCGTGGATCCAAGGCGGCGACTCGCGCCCGATCTGTGCTCGCATCTCGTCGCTGATCTCGAACTCTTTGGCCATCGCGTCGACTCCCGTGTGCGCGCTCGGAGCAGGAAGTGTAAACCAAACGCCCGCATGAGTTCGAAGCGTAACGGCCCGCTGCTGAGTCCCGAAGAGGTCCTCGCGAAGTACACCGCGGGACCGAAGGACGGAGTGTTCACGGACGGCGCGTGCGAGGGGAATCCCGGCCCCGGCGGCTGGGCGTACGTCTGGGTCGAGGGCGACCGCGTGCGCAGTGAGAAGCACGGCAGCGATCCCGCGACGACGAACAACCGCATGGAGCTCACGGCGCTGATCGAAGCGTTCCGCGCGCTGCCCGAAGACGCGCGCGTGACCGTCCACTCCGACAGCGAGCTGTGCGTGAAGACCATCAACGAGTGGGCCGCCGCCTGGGAGCGCCGCGGCTGGCGGCGAAAGACGGGGCCGATCGCGAATCTCGAGCTCGTGCAGGCGCTCTGGCGACTCGCGCAGTCACACCAAAATGTGTCGCTCGTGTGGATCCGCGCGCACGACGGCTCGCGCTGGAACGAGTACGTCGACTCGCTCGCGAACACCTTTCTGCGCGAGCGAGTGTCCCGCTAGACGGGAACGGTCGCGCCGCGCACGGTCGCGCCCGCATCGCTCGAGAGCCAGTAGATGACCTCGGCGATCGCGGCCGGCGCAGTCCAGAGTGAGAAGTCGGCGTTCGGCATCGCGGCGCGATTCGCGGGCGTGTCGATCGTCGTCGGGATGATCGTGTTCACGCGCACGTGCCGGTCGCCGACCTCCTTCTGCAGGATCTCGGAGAGCGAGAGCACGGCGCCCTTCGCGCTCGCATAGGCACTCAGTCCCGCGGGCAAGTCGAGCGCGGCGCGCGAGGCGATGTTCGCGATCGATCCGCGCTGGCGCGCGAGCATCGCCGGCAGCAGGGCGCGCGAGAGCGCGACCGCGGTGCGCACGTTCATGCGGTACATGCGGTCCCAGAGCTCGAGCTCCGTCTCGTGCAGAGGCTTGCCACCCCCGTAGCCGCCGACGGCGTTCACGAGCGCCTCGGCATCGGTCGCTGCGTCCGCGACGCGGCGCGCTCCCGCTTCCTCGGCGACGTCGGCCTCGACGAGCACGATGCGACCTCGCCGCAGCGCATCGCCCTCCTCGGCCTCCATCGCGTCGAGCTCGCGCTTCATGATCCAGGGCACGATCACTCGGTCGCCAGCCGCGACGAACCGCGAGACCAGTGCGCGACCGAGCGCACCCGTGCCACCGCTGATCACTACCGATCGTCCGGAATTCGTTGCCGCCATGAATGCAGGGTACTCGAACACCGTTTGTTATTGCGGAGCCGAGGAACCCTTTACGAGGTCTGTCATCTCTCCTATATCCATCGAAAGCAGGACCCCCGGCACGTGTTCTCGCCAGACCGCGTGCCCCGAACGACACCTCCCTCGGACGGGCAAGCGTCGTTTGGATACTCGACAACAGGAGGCGCGATGAGTGCTCCCGCCGAGTCGCTTCTGCGCTCTGTATCGCTGCGCAGCGCACCGACGCGCGACATACGGCTGCCCGACGCCGCAGCCCAGAACGGGAAAGAGGCGGGCTACTGCCTCGTCGAAGACGGCGGCGTACTCCGACAGGTGCGCTTTCGCGGAGACGCGCGCCTCTGGGAGTGGCCGGGCGTCTTCGAGCACCTGGTGCGGAATCTGTTGCGGGGAAATGCTCCGGGGGCCCTCTGCCATCTGTTGGATCGGCAGCTTCGCGCTGCCCGCGTTCGACCCACCGACCTGCGAGTGATCGATCTGTTCGCCGGAAATGGCTGGATGGGTGAGGAGCTCGCGTCGTTGGGCGTGGAGGAGATCGTCGGAGTGGACTCCACTGCGGCCGCGGCCGCCGCAGTCGAGCGCGATCATCCGGACGTGTATCGGAGCTATCTCGTGCTCGACATGCGCCGCCTGTCCGAGGCGCAGCGCGACGACCTCATGGCCTACGACTTCAACTGTCTCTCGTGCGTCGATCCGCTCGCTGCGGACGAGCCGGCACCCAATGCGTTCACCGAGGCTTTCAACCTGCTCGCGCCCGACGGCTGGGCCGCGTTCCATCTGAACGCAGACACCGCAGAAGGCGGCCGCGACTCGCGCTTCGCGCGCCTCGTGCATCGGATGATCCAGAGCGGCGCGATGAACGTCGTTCACCAGCAGCGCTACCGACACCGCTTCTCGACGTACGACGCCCCGCTCTTCCACGTCGCGGTGATCGCGCGGAAGGTCCGCGACTTCGAGCCATGACCGCGGGCCCAGCGCGAGTCCCGCGCGGGCGGACCGCTGGATCAACTTCGTTGACATCTCGTCATCGCTGACAAAAAATCAGCGAGATGAGAGCCCGGGTCGCCGCGGTTGCGCTTTCCGCGCCTCCTCCGCCGATGGAGGCCCCGTCGCGCCGCGAGCGCCGCAAGGCGGAGACGCGCAGCCGCCTTCTCGGAGCCGCTCGCAGCCTGTTCGCGAGCGAGGGCTACGACGCGACCCGTCCGCAAGACATCGCGCGCGCCGCGGACTTGGCGATCGGCACGTTCTACGTCCACTTCCCCGACAAGCGCGCTGCCTTTCTCGCCTTCACGGAAGCCGCGTCGCAGGAGCTGATGGAGCGTGTGCGCGCGCGCATCGGCGACGCGCGCGGCTTCGAGGTGCGGCTGCTGCGCTCGCTCGAGGCGATCGTCGCGTTCTCCGACGAGAACCCGGGCGTGCTCGCCGCAGCATTCGCGGACGAAGCGGTGCTCGCCGCCGATCTTCCGAGCGGAGTGAGTCTGCGCGACCGACTCGCGCAGTCACTCGCGAAGGGCCTACGTGAGGGCATGCGTCAGCGCGAGCTGCGCCGCGACTATGATCCGACCGTCGTGGCCTACGCGATCGTCGGCCTCGTCCAGCAAGGTCTGCGCTTCGGAGCGAACGCGCGCATCTCGCGTGCGGCGCTGCTCGAGAACCTGGTTCGCTTCTGCGCGCGCGCGCTCGTGGCACCACCGCCGCGCCGGGCGCGAAAGGAGTCACTGTGACCCGACTGCGCTACGGCCCCGAGGAGCTGCTCCGCTCTCACGACTACGCGCGCCCGCAGGTCGAAGCGGGGCATCTCTTGCACGGCGGCTTCGACGCCAGCGGAAAGTACGTTCCGCCGCGCAGCCTCGTGCGGGCGCCGGCGCTGGCGGCGTGGACCGACGCGCTCCGCGCGCGCGGCGGCGACTTGCTGCCCGCCGACTCCTCGCTGCTCGCGGGCGTCCGCTACCCGTCCGATGCGCAGCAGAAGCTCCTGATTCGCGAGGGATTGGGCCAGACGTTCTGGAACTCACTCACCATCATCGGGATGATCGAGGCGCGCGGGCGCGTGCTCGCCGACATGGTCTTCCCGGAGTTCCGCGACGGGGTCGTGCAGGACGTCTCCGAGCTCGCGGTCGGACACTTGAACCGCGGACTCCTGAAGGCTCATGGGCTCGACGAAGGCGGCGAGCCGGAGCGCGGCATCGGCGGCCACGACGTGATGTGGTTCGCGCTGCGCGATCTCGCCTTCGGCAAGACCGATTTTCCGAGGCCCGCCGTCCCCGACAACATCGGCCGCCCCGACGCGAACGTTCCAGTCTTCCCCGACCTGCCGATCCAGTACGAGAGACTCGTCCATTTCCTGCTGAACTTGCTGTTGATCGAGTTCCGCGCGGAGCGCGGCTTCTCCTCGACCGAGAGACTGCTGCGCGATCCCGAGCTCTTCCCCGGCCGACGCGCGGAGGCCGAGCACGCCGCCGAGATCGTGAACCGCATCCGAACCGACGAAGAGATCCACGTGCGCTCGCTGCGCCTGTATCTCGGCGAGCTGCGCACGCTCGACTTCAAGACGGCGAATGGCGGCCGGCGCTCTGGCCGCGAGATCGTCGACACACTCTGGGAAGGCATCGTGAAGTGGGCCACGATCGAGCAGCCGCCGCTGGCAGCGGCGCAGCAGAAGGCCGTCCTGCTCGAGCGCATCGCCGCGCATCCCGAGGCGGCGCGCGTGCGGCGCGAGTTTCTCGCGCTCGAGGAGCGCGGCTGAGCGCCGCGACGCTCTAGCCGAACGCGAGGCCGAGCGCGGCGCCGAGCTCGCCGAGTGCCTGCTCCGGTGAGTCGACCTTGATCGTGTGCATGCCGAGCGCGCGCGCCGCCTTCAGGTTCGCGCCGATGTCGTCGAGGAACACGGCCCGCTCCGGCGCGATTCCGAGGGCCTGACACGCATGTGTGTAGATGCGCGGATCCGGCTTGCGCAGGCCGACGATCGCCGACTCCACGAACGCGTCGAAGAGCTCGCGCAGATCGAGGCCGAGCCGGTTCTCTCTCGGCTCGTCGGCGACCCAGTTGTTCGTGAGCGCGCCGACGCGCAGGCCGCGAATGCGCAGCTCGCGAATCGCGGCGAGCATCGCGGGCCTGGGCTGTGACTCCTCTTGGATCGCGAGCATCATCGGCCCCGCCGCGACTGGCTGCCCCGCCGCGAGACAGTCCGCTTCGAACGCCGGCACGAACGCCTCCACGCGCAGCTCGCCGCGCTCGAGACGCGACCACGCGCCGCCCGGCCCGCTCGAGACCACCACGCGGTTGATGAATCCCGCGGGAATCCCGCACGCGCGCTCGTAGCGCGCGATGGCGTGCAGCGGCGAGCCGAGCACGACGCCGCCGAGATCGAAGATCACTCCGTCGAATCGCATGGCCGCGTAGCGTACCGCTCGGCTGGCGCGTGTGCGCGCGACGGGATACTCATCCGCTCGGGGGTAGAGAGTCGACGCGATGCGTGCGCATCGGTCCACCGCAGCGCTCGTGCTGTTCACCGCGCTCGCGCTCACGCCACTCGCATCGCGCGCGGGCAACATTCCGCTCGAGGAGCCGGCGAAGCGCAGAAGCTCGCCGGCGAGCTCGGTGCTCGACGTGGCCTGGGCCGTGCTCGCGTATCTGCCGAATCGCGTCTTCGACCTGACCGACGTCGTGCGCCTGCAGGTGCGCGCAGGCCCGGGCTGGGCATTGAGCGCGCGCGCGACCCGCACGCTGCCTCTGTTCATCGGCGGCTACAAGGCGACCTGGATCGGCTTGCCCGGACCGCGCGGACGCGCCGCGATTCCGTTCCCCGCCGGCATCTCCTCACAGAGCGGCTTCAACCTGGGCCCCACGCTCTCGAGCAGCTCGCAGTCGCCGTACTACGGTGCGGGCGAGTTCGGCGCCGGCGTGCAGCTGTACTTCCTCGGTTTCGACGCGGGCTTCGATGTGGTCGAGCTTGCGGACTTCTTCGCCGGCTTCGCGTGCGTCGACCTCTCGCACGACGACTTCTAGCCGCGACGCATCCGGTACACTCAGCGGCCGCCGGCTCGAGGCCGGTGACTCGAGGAGGCGCAATGGCGAGCGAATGGGCCGACGTCGGCGGCTTCGGCTGCGTAATCTCCGCCGAGCCCGCGGAGCGGAATTGGATCCCCGCGGGCTTTCCGATCGCGAACGGCGGCTTCTGGACGTTCCGCGAGCCCGACGCCGTGGTGATCGTCCAGAACGACCGCCTGCGCGTGGCCGCGGTCCCGTTCACCCGCTCGAACGACGAGATGCAGTTCCTCGACAACGCCAAGCACATGTACTTCTCGACGCGCGCTTTCGAGGCGCCCAAGAACGGCCGACTCACCGTCGAATGGGACATGGCGGCGCAGATCGTGGGCGCGCGCGGCGACGATCTCTACGACGGCTTCGTGAGCTTCCATCTGATGGATCTCGCCGCGGGGGTCGCGATCGACGTGTTCGCGGCGAACCGCACGCTCGCCACCGTCTACGCGCGCCTGCCGTTCCCCGGCGCGAGCGCTCCGCGCACGGACTCCGGCCCTCGCTACTTCTCGCTCTTCGACGAGTTTCGCGGTGTCACCGAGCCCGGGCAGCTGCACCGCTACGCGCTGGTCTACGACCGCGGCGAGGCGACGCTCGAGTGGCACTTGGACGGAAAGTGTCTCAAGCGGGAGATCTCCGTACCGGACCTCGGCCCCGCGCTGCTCGCGCTCGGCATGATGACCGAGAAGGACATCGTGCCCGGCAAGGGCAGTGTCTCGTGTCACGGCCAGGGCGCGGTGGCGACCTGGGGTGGCATCCGCGTGAAGGCGGAGGCGCGCTAGCGTTGCCCTCGCTCGGCACCTTGGTGCGCGCGCTGCGCGCGCCGTCGCTCACCGCCGGACTCATGCCGGTGCTCACGGTGACCGCGCTCGTGGCCTACGACGGCGTGACACCAAACGGCGTCACCTTTGCACTCACCTTGCTCGGCATGCTGGCCGCCCAGGGCGCGGTCAACCTGGTCAACGACTACTTCGACGACGAGTCCGGTCTCGATGCCGATCCCGACTTCGAGAAGCTCCCGTTCCCGCTCGGCAGTCGAGTGATTCAGAGCGGCGCCCTCTCGAAGCGCGGCGTGGCGCTCTTCGCGGCCGCGTGCGGCGCCGTGGCCGTCGCCTGCGGTCTCATCCTCAATGCGCGCGCCCCCGGCGAGACACTGCTCTGGATCTGCCTGGCCGCCGCCGCGCTCGGCTACTTCTATACGGCGCCTCCACTGCGCATCGCGTACTACGGCGCCGGCGAGCCCGTGACCTTCCTGCTGTTCGGGCCGCTGGCGGGCGCGGGAACTTACTTCGCACAGACGGGCCGAGTCACTCCCGCGTGTCTCGTGGTCTCGAGCGTCGTGGGTCTGCTCGCGATGGCGATCCTCTACATGCACCACTTCCCGCAGCACGACGCGGACAAGCGACACGGCAAGCGCACGCCGGTCGTGCGGCTCGGGCCGGGCGGCGCGGGCCGGCTCGTGCCGGTTCTGCTCGCCCTGCCCTACGCCGTGCTCGCCTACGGGATCGCCGAGGGGCTCCTGCCCGCCGCCGCGTGGCTGTTCCTGCTGTCGCTTCCGTTCGCGGTGCGCGCGTCACAGACCGCGCTGCGCGCGCCAGCCGACGCTCGTCGCATGACTCAGGCATTCGCGAGCGTCTTCGGCATGCACTTCACCGGCGGGTTGCTGCTCGCCGCGAGTCTCTTCTTCACGCGGCCGTGAGCTCGCGCGCCCTCCGCATCCGCAAGCGCCGGCCGGTGCGAAGCGCGCAGGTGCGGCTACGTCGGGTCGCGGCAGCCGACTCGTCGCCACCGAGCTCGGCCGAGCGCGCCGCGGCCGGCAAGGCGCTGCGCGCGAAGGTGCCGCGCCGCAGTCACGGCGTTTGGGAGGCGCCGCGCGCGCGCCGCGATCCGATCGAGATACTCGTCGCATCGAGCGCGGACCGCATTCCCGAGCTCCTGCCGATCCGCTACGGCCGCATGCTGCAGTCACCGCTCTACTTCTTTCGGGGCGCCGCCGCGCTCATGGCGTGCGATCTCGCGCACACGCCGACGACCGGCATGCGCGCTCAGATCTGCGGTGACTGCCACCTCTCGAACTTCGGCGGCTTCTCCACGCCCGAACGGCGCCTGGTCTTCGACATCAACGACTTCGACGAGACACTGCCCGGGCCTTGGGAGTGGGACCTGAAGCGCTTGGCGGCGAGCTTTGCGATCGCCGGCCGCGGCAACTGCTTCTCCAAGCGCGATTGCCGCGCGGCCGCGGCTGCGTGCGCGCGGTCGTATCGCGAGCGAATGGCCGCGTACGCGCGCATGGCTGCGCTCGACGCGTGGTACGACTCACTCGACTGGCTCGAGGTCATCGACGGCGCTGCGGACCGCGACCTGCGCGCCTACTGCGAGCGCACGCTCGCGACGCAGCGGAAGCGCGGCACCTCGCGCGACCTTCCCCAGGTCGTGCAGCGCGCGGCGGGCGGCCCGGCGATCCGCGACGACCCGCCTCGGTTCTACCACCCCGATGCCGCGCGGGTCGCGAGCTTTCGCGCGACGTACCGCGTGGTGCTCGCGCGCTATCGCGAGTCACTCGCGAAGGACCGGCGCGTTCTCCTCGATCGCTATCGCTTCGCCGATCTCGCGCAGGAGCTCGTGGGCGTCGGCAGCGTCGGCACCTTCCGCGGCGTCGCACTGTTTCTCGGCGCCGACGACGACCCGCTGTTTCTGCAGGTGAAGGAAGCCCGGCCGTCGGTGCTCGAGCCGTTCGCGAGCGCGAGCAGGTACGAGAACCGCGGTCAGCGCGTAGTCGAAGGGCAGCGCTTGATGCAGGCGGCGAGTGACCTCTTTCTCGGCTGGACTCACGGAGCCGGCGGCCGCCACTTCTACGTGCGCCGGCTCCGGGACGTGAAGCTGAAGCCGAGCGTCGAGCTCATGAAGCCGCGCAGTCTCGAGGCCTACGCGGTGCTATGCGGCTGGGCGCTCGCGCGCGCGCATGCGCGCTCCGGAGATGCCGCGGCGATCGCCGGCTACATCGGGAAGAGCCAGACCTTCGACGCCGCGCTCGCTCGCTTCGCGCTCACCTATGCGGACCAGAATGACGCGGACCACGCGGCGCTCGTCGCCGCCGTCCGCGACGGCCGCATCGAAGCGCGCACGGACGTCTCGTAGCGCGGTGAGTCCGCCGGTCTGGGCCGAAGCCCCCAGCGCGGAGCGCGCGCCTCGGATTCCCTCGCGACGCGCGCCGCGTTCGTGTCAGACTGCGCGGCGTCGTCCCCGAAACCACTGGAGGAGTTCCCCATGATCTCGTTGCGCACCGCGATCGCCCGCGTCGTCCTGGCCGCATCGTTCCTCGGAGCGCTGGTCGCCTGCATGACGTCCGAGCCCGACGTGGCGACCGCGCCCATCTCGGGCGTCGTGCGCGAGAATCAAGTCACGACCGTCGCCACGGTGCAGAAGGTCGATCTCGCGAAGCGGGTCGTGACTCTGAAGGGCGAGAAGGGGAACGTGTTCACGATTCACTGCGGCGAGGAAGTGAAGAACCTTCCCCAGGTCCGGGTCGGCGATCACGTCTCGACGACTTACTACGAGTCGGTCGCGTACGAGGTGCACAAGCCCGGCGCGGCCGAGGTCGGCGTGAAGAGCGGCTCGGGCGTCGCGTCCGCGAAGCCCGGCGAGAAGCCGGCGGGCGTCGCCGCCGATGTGATTCAAGTGACTGCGACGATCGTGTCGATCGACAAGGCCACGCCGTCCGTGACTCTGCGGCGGCCCGACGGAGAGGTCGTGGCGGTGCGCGTGCGCGATCCCAAGAAGCTCGAGGGGGTCGCGGTCGGAGACCTGGTCGAGATCACCTACACCGAGGCGGTCGCCATCGTGGTGACGCCGGCCCCGGGCAGCTGAGTCACAGGTCGTTGCGCGGGCGCAGCGCCTGGAACAGCTCTTCGCCCGAGCCGTTCGCCGCGAGGCGCAGCGCGCGCGCCGAGGCGACGACGTACCACTGGCCCGCCGGGGACTCGGCGAAGTCGGCGTAGCGCGCGAGCTCGTCGTTCGAGAGTGAGTCGTACGCGAAGAGCTGCCAGCGCAGCAGCTCGTCCGCGGCGAGCGGATAGAGCTGTGACTCCTCGCGCGCGGCGCGGTCGCGCAGCGAGCGAAAGGCGGCGGCATCGGTGCCCGCCATCGCGCCCGACATCGCCGCGAGCGCGCCGTCTACCAGGGCGCGGTTCACGAGCACGGCCCCGCGCGACGTGAGCAGGGCGCGATCGAGGCGGCGCAGGAGCTCGACGCGCGCCGGTGGGAAGCTCGCCTCGGAGAAATCGCGGTTGAACGCGCGGAAGCGCTCGGCGGTCTTCGGATCGCGGCGCGCCGCGCGCGCGCGCAAGACCTTGTGGCCGATGGTCGAGTCGAGGAACTGGAACTGAGCGAGTGCTGCGTCCGCATCCCAGTCGTCGGAGAGGCTGGTGGCTACACGGTCGAAGAGTCGCTGCGCGCCGTAGCAGCGTCTCAGCGCCGCGCGCAGCGGCTGCGCGCGCACCGCGTCGAGCTGGTCGCCGAGCGCGTCGACAAGTGACTGGACCGTCGGCTGCCAGGTCGCGAGCTCGAGCTCGGTCTGATTCGCGCGCAGCAACGCGCGCGAGCCGATCGCGGGGTTCGCCGCCGCCTCATCGGGGTGCTGCGGCAAGTCGAGCTTGGGGCCGAAGAGCTGACAGCCGAGGAGCGCCAGCGCCGCGCACAGCACGAGCGCGACCCTCGCGCAAAGCTGCGCCGGGCTCGCCGCCCCCGCTCTCCGCTCGCGTCTCATCTCTCTCGATTTTCGGCCCCCGAGCGCGACTGCTATAACGGGGCACCGGCCGCGAGGAGTGAGCGAGAAGCCATGCGCGCACGAAGTGCGATCTCGTGCTCGCTGGCCGGAGCGCTCACGCTCGCCGCGCTCGGCTTCGGCGGCAGCGCGCGCGCGGAGGAAGAGGCGACTCCGACCGCGGCGGGCCCCGTCGTGCGCGAGATCGAATTTCGCGGGGTGCAGGCGCTCGAGACCTCCGATCTCGCGGCGCGTCTGTTCACGCAACAGCGTCCCTGGTGGAAGCTCTGGGCGGAGCGCCCGCCGTTCGACGAGCCGACGCTCGAGGGCGACATGCAGCGCATCGCAGCGACCTACCGCGAGTTCGGTCACTACCGGGCGCGCGCGACTTACGCGCTCTCGTGGGACGAGACGCAGCGCGAAGTGAGCGTCCGCATCGACGTCGAGGAAGGGCCCGAGGTCCATCTGGAGAGCTTCTCGATCGACCTCTCCGAGATGCCGCAGGGCGCGCTGCACTGGCAGCAGCTGCTCGTCGATCCGCTGCCCCTGCGCAAGGGCGCAGTGTTCACCGTCGCGAACTACGGCGGCGCCAAGCGCGCGCTTCTGCAGAAGCTCGCCGACCTCGGCTTTCCCGACGCGACGCTCAGCGGCGGCGGCGAAGTCGACCTCGGCACGAACAGCGCGACGATCGACTGGACCGTGCACCCAGGCCCGCGCGTGCGCATCGGCGAGATCCGCGTCAGCGGCATGAAGACGGTGACCGAGGACGTGATTCGGCGTGAGCTCACGTTCAAGCCGGGCGACGTGTACTCGGACAAGGACATCCAGCAGAGCCAGCGTCAGGTCTCGGACCTCGGGCTGTTCCGCTCCGCGCTGATCGGCACGGTCATCGATCCCAACGCGCCGCCGCCCGAAGGCGTCCCGCCGGGCAAAGTGACTCGTCCGATCAGCGTCGCGGTCGAGGAGCGTCCGCTGCGCAGCGTCCGCCTCGGCGCCGGCTACGGCACGGAGGACAAGGTGCGCGCGCAGGTCGGCTGGCTACACCGCAATGTGTCGGGGCGCGCCGACACACTCGAGGTACACGCGCGTTACTCGTCGCTCGCGACGGAGTTTCAGGCCACCTTGAAGGAGCCTCACCTGCCCGATCCGCGCACGACCCTGTGGCTCGACTCGCGCATCCGCGACGACACGCTGCCGGCCTACGACGACGTCGCGCTGCTCGGGCGCGTGGCCGTCGAGCGCCCGCTGCGCCGAGGCTGGAGCGGACAGATCGGATACGACGTCGAGTGGACGAACGTGCGCAAGGTCACCAGCGCCGACCCGAACCAGATCGAGCAGTTTCGCCTCGGGTATCTCGAGATGGGCGTACGGCGCATCACGGCCGACAGCCTGGTCGAGCCGACGAAGGGCACGTGGCTCGAAGCCTCCGTCGAGACCGCCTCGAGCTGGCTCGGCTCGCAGAAGGACTACGTGCGCTGGACCATCGACGGGCGCGCGTTCTTGCCGGTCGGCCCGACCGTGATCGCGGGTCGAGTGCTGCTCGGCTCGATCACCGGCTTCAGCCGCACGAGTGGCGACGAGCTGCCGGTGACCAAGCTCTTCTACGCAGGCGGGAGCGGAACCGTGCGCGGTTACGACTATCAGCACCTCGGACCCGACGACGCGCCAGGCCGAGCGATCGGCGGAGAGAGTCTGCTCACCGGGTCGCTGGAGTGGCGCTTCCCGATCTGGCGCGAGCTGCGCGGCGCCACCTTCCTAGACGCCGGGCAACTCTCTCGCGACGCCTGGGACTGGAAGCCGCAGGAGCTGCGCACGTCGGTGGGTTTCGGCTTCCGATACTCGACCCCACTCGGACCGGTTAGAGTCGACATCGCGGGTCCGCTGAACCCACCCGCGGGGACCGACCACGTGAGGCTCTGGTTCGCGATCGGGCAGCCGTTCTGAGATGACGCATTGAAGTGAAAACGACGAAGCGCCGCCGCCTCGCACTCGCCCTGCTCGCGCTCTCCGGCGCGGCGCTGGGAGTGGTGTTGCTGGTCGCCGTTGGCTTGCTCGCGGTGTCTCACGGCTGGCAGCGCGAGCGCGTGCGCAGCCTGGCCGAGACGGCGCTGAACCGCGCCTTGGCCGATGCCCGGGTTGCCGGCGAGCTGCGCATCGGGTCAGTCACCGGGCCGTTGTATCCCGATCTCCAGCTGCGTGATGTCGCGCTCGTGCGCGACGGAGTCACGGCCGCGCGCATCCGCGAGGCCGACGTGTCACTCGACCTCCGCTCCCTCTACGCGGAGCGCCGGGTGATTCTCTCGCGCCTGCGCATCGCCGGTGCGGAGGTGTCGCTCGAGCAGGACGCGGTCGGCGCGTGGCCATGGCAGCGGGAGCCGCGCGCGGAGCCGACCTCGGAGAGCGAGCCGGCGGCGCAGCGGCCGTTCTCGCTCGAGCTCCGCGAGCTCGAGATCGCGGACTCGCGCGTCGCTGCGACCTGGACGCAGACCGGAAGGCCGAGTCACGTCGCGGGAACGCTCGAGGCGAGCCTACACGAATGGGTGTTGCCCCGAGCGGGCGATCCGTCCTGGCCGGAGTCGGCGCGCGCCTCGCTCGCGCTGGCGCCGGGCATGGTCGCCGGCCGCGCGCTGCTGGGCGCGCAGCTCGCGGTCGAGCTCGACGGCTCGCGGCTGCGCCTCGCGAAGTCACAGCTCGAGAGCGCGTTCGGGAAGCTCGAGCTCGCGGGCGAGACCGACCTCGCGGGCTGGCTCGATCCAACGCGGCCGGCGAGCGCGCACATCGAGGGCGCGGCGGATGCGCTCGACCTCGCGGTGCTGCTCGCCCGGCCCGAGCTCGCGGGCACCGTCGGCGGAACGCTGCGCATCGAGGCGACACACTCGGCGGGCACAGAGCTCCGCGACGCTCGCGCCGAGATTTCGGTCGCGCTCGCGAAGTCGCGCATCGGGAGACTCGCGATCGCCGGCGGCGAGCTGCGCGGCGTCTACGACACCGGAAAGTGGCGGCTCGAGCGGGCGCAGCTCACTTCGAGCGCGGGGCGTCTCGAGGCGCGTGGGAGCGGCGACCTGCAGCGAATCGCGGCGCTCGACGTGGACCTCGACGTCTCCGACCTCGCGGCGCTCGCCGCGATCGCGTCGTCGGACGCGCGCGGCAAGGCGCGCGCGAAGCTGCGCTTGTCGGGCACCTGGCGCGCACCCGACGGCGCCCTCGAGCTCGAGACAAGCGAGCTGCGCGCGGCGGGACTCACTCTCGGCAGCTTGCGGCTGCGCGCGCGCAGCACCGGGCTCGAGCGCTACCGCATCGAGCCGCTGGCGCTCGATGCGCCCGGACTCTCCCTCACGGCCGATGGACCCGTGCTCCTGCGGCGCGCGGGCGACGGCGTGCGCGTCGAGCGCGCGCGACTCCGCATGGGCGAGCACGAGGCACTCGAGATCGCCGGCCGCGTCTCCGCGACCGCGGTGCGCGACCTGCGAGTCACTCTCGAGCACGTCGCGCTGGCGCGTTTCGCCGCGCTCGCCGGCGTCGGGGAGCCGGTCGGCGGAACCGTGAGCGGAACGCTCGACGCGAACGGCGCGCTGCCGCGCCCGGCGCTCGCGGGGCACCTGTCGTGGGACGCGCCGCAGGTCGGCGAGATCAGCGCGGAGTCACTCGCGGTCGACGTCGCGACCACCGGCGGTGTGCTGCGCGCCGAGGGCCTCGTCGCCGCGCGCGGCCAGGACTTGCTGCGCGCGAAGCTCGCGATGCCCTGGTCCGCGCGCAGCGATCTCTCGCGCACGCTGGCGAGCTCCGAGACCCTGCTCGTCGTCACCGGATCCGAGCTCGACCTCGCGCTCGCGCAGGATCTCCTGCCGGAGACCCTGCAGCAGGTCGAGGGCAAGGCGAGCGCGCGCCTCGAGCTGCACGGCGGGACGCCCGAGCCGACGCTCGACGGCGAGCTCACGGTGACCAACGCGAGCTGCGACGTCCCCGCCCTCGCCCAGCGCTTCGGCCCGCTCGACGCGCGTCTCGTGCTGAGTCGCGAGTCACTCCGGGTCGACACCTTCCGCCTGCAGGCGGGCAAGACGGGTCTCGCCGAGCTCTCGGGCGAGGTGCGGCTCGCGGATCTCCGGCCGGCCGCCGCGGACCTCGAGCTCGCGCTCCGCGATTTCCCGATCCGCTGGCAGACCACGCTGCAGGCGCACGCCTTCGGCGCGCTGCATCTCCACGGCCCGCTCGAAGGTCTGCTCGCACAGGGCGACGTCGAGCTGCGCGGCCTGCACTACTCTCTCGCCGGCGGCACGGACCCGCTGCTCGGCGAAGTCAGCGTCCACGACTCGAGTGCCGCCGAGCGACCGCGCCGGGCTGCGCGCGACCAGACACTCGGGCTCTGGGAGCGCGCCGCCGTCGACGTCCGCGTCGAAATTCCCGACGACGGACGCGTGCAGGGCCAGGGCGCGAACCTCGAGATCGCCGGACGACTCGTGGCGGCGAAGAACCCCGGCGGCCCGCTGGCCGTCAAGGGCGGGATCGACACGAGGCACGGCAGTTACCGGATCCAGGGCAAGGTGTTCGTCGTCGAGCGGGCGCACGTCGAGTTCACGGGCCGCGCCGACCTCGACCCCGACCTCGACGTGCGCGCGATGCACCGCGTGCGAAACATTCGCGTGTACGCCATCGTGCGCGGCCGCGCGTCGGCGCCGCAGGTGCAGCTCTCGAGCGATCCGCCGTATCCCCAGGACGACGTGCTCGCGCTTCTTTTGTTCGGCAAGACGCGCGACGACCTCAGCCAGCAGCAAGCAGGCGCGCTGCAGTCGGCGGTCGCCGGCACGGCCGGCGTCGCGGCGCTCGACTCACTCAACGAACGGCTGGGCTTCGAAATCCCGATCGAGACCGTCGAGGTCGAGGACTCGCACTCTACGGGCACCACCCTGGGTGTGGGCGGGTATCTCACCGAGAACGTCTTCGTGCGCTACGGGCACGGCCTCGGCAGCGATGCGGAGAGCAACGTGCGAGTCGACTGGCGCTTCCGAAAGCCCTGGAGCGTGGAGACTTCGATCTCGACGCGCGGTGACTCGTCCGCGGATCTCGTCTGGACGTACGACTACTGAGCTCGAGGAGGCTCGCATGGAGCAAGAGGACGTGCGCTACGAGAAGGACGGCGCGGTCGCGCTGGTCACTCTGAACCGGCCGCGCTACCGGAACGCG
>Ga0326726_10000521_pt1 | contig 35648 bp, 36 predicted proteins | sample MHFenrmetagenome_2_FD_207603 | JGI IMG/M metagenome (GOLD analysis project Ga0326726, IMG submission 207603) | Lab enriched peat soil microbial communities from Michigan Hollow, Ithaca, NY, United States - MHF15MN | ecosystem: Environmental > Terrestrial > Soil > Wetlands > Peat | place: USA...
GGCTGAAAGCAACCGGTTTTTCAAAAGCAACATCTACATCGAGAGGTTGTGCAGAGAGGGCGATCTCCTGCAGGTTAGCGGCGACTGTGTGGAGGACTGATCTCCCGCGGATTGTTCTGGCGCGGATACCGATAATATCCTCCATCCCGAGATTGCGGGCAAGCCAGTCGGGTGGGTTATCGCTGTCATTGATCAGGAGCGGCCCCCCCTGGACATCCGGGTAACCAAAACTCCCGATAAAGACCGACGGGGAACTCCCCTGGTAGGTACTTACTGGCCTGATCGCTGCCTGGGCATGGAACCGGCTGACAACAGGACAGCGAGGCAGGCCGCACAAGCCTTTTCCCTTGCACTCAGCACACTGCATCATCTTCTTTTCTCAGGTCAATGACAACCCGGACCCGTCCGTCGAGATAGTGAAGGATCTCCTGTATCCATGCATCCCAGCAGACAGGAGTGTCCGGTACATTGTCCATGATCTCTTTACCAACGTCGTCATCCCGCTCATATAACACCTCAACAACTACAGAACCCGGTGCAAAAGCAGAGGGTACGATCACGTCCTTATCACCATCTACGATCCCGAGCACGGGAATCCCCCGGTGAGCACAGATATGCCCGCATACTTCCGTAGTATCATCCCCGATCGCAAGAACACCGCAGCAATCCTCCGGTATTTTTCTGTAGATCTCGTGCCCGCAGTGATCGATCACAAGGATATGCCCGTCAGGGGACACCCTGCCTCTTATCCGCGGTTGAGTTGACCTGACCTGCCCGCTCTTGCACCACGCAGTACTGATATCGATGTTCCCACCAGACGAGAGTTTTTCAAGACCATGCAGTTTGGGATCCAGGCCTGATCCGGGTTCAATCCTGCCTCCGGCACTCCTGAGGCAGACCACATCAGCAGTAGCCCGCCCGATGACAATGCCATTCACATACACCATTTCCCCTGGAATGCATCCCCGGATCTCCCTCACGTTTTCCTGGCGGTGAACGGAGGTCTTTACTGATTTTTTCTTAAATCCCGTACCATGTGAAAGTGCCCCGGCCAGTTCTTCGTCTCCCCCGTTCCAACAGTAGATGATCCTGCCCGAGCATTCGAGATGCACAAGCCCGCGATCACCGAGGCGGGACGCGACAATATTCCCAAATATCTCCCCGGTTTCCGCAGTCTTCCCCCTGTTTGCCAGAAACACCGGATCATCCTGCGCAAGGATAACCCTGCTCGGGGGTTGTGCACGGAATTCCACGGGTAATCCTGATTCCTCTGCTGCAGTCCTTGCCATCACCCCTGCTACAATGATACGTTTTGGGCGGAGTACATCCTTCAGCCATGCTACATCTCCCTGGTCAAAAAGTTCAGGACCGTGAGCGACCATTACCGCAGAATCCGTAAGCAGTCTCATTTTCTGGATCCTTACAACAGGCGGGAACGAATACACTCCGTCTGGGCACATCCATGCTCTATACTATCGAGACCTGATGGCCCGTGGTCTTTACCACACTATGCGCGGGTCCTGTGAAAGAAACCCTCCAACCCACATCATATCGTGCCCCGCATTCCGGGCATATGAGAATTACCTGATACACCTCCCGCGTGGATTTGACTGAAGAGTTTTTAGCGGCATTCAGCCGGAGAAACGAGGTGTGAAAACCGTAATCATAGCCGCAGGCGGGGCATACACGGAATTCCTCTTCGATGTTATGGAGAACTATTTCTGTGTGCACGGGCATGATAACTCCTGTATTGCTCTACGTTCACGCTACGATATTAACGTTGCCTGCGGTTTGCAGCCGCAAGGATGATCGCCGCGGCAGTCTCCCTGCCATTGATCTCCGGGTGAACATCACGGATGGGACGTGGGCAGCATTTCATAGTCTCGGCAATTTTGTTCTCCATAACATCGCGGGTCGCGTGTCGGCCGTCAACCGATGTTCCTGCCCCCATGTCCACAATCTTTTTTGCATTATTCTGCTGTTCCGGGTGGTTTGGGTCCATGATGATCAATACTGGTTTTTCAAAGAGCATGGCCTCATGCAGGGTGGTGAGCCCGCCGTGTACTATGGCAATACGTGCCCTGGCAAGGTGCTCATAGAGGTTCGGGACATAGCCGTGGGATTCGAAATTATCTGATGATTCCGGAAGTACTGCCCCGGTATAAAAAACATCAAAGAACAGGTCCTTGTGCTGGTCTGCGATGTCCCGCAGCATATGGTAGAGCGGGAGCTTGTATGGCTCCCCACCGAAACTGGCAAAGATGGTGCTGTGGTCAAAGGTGTATCGGCTGGGATCCAGGTCCAGGAACGGACCTGTAAAATGATAATCGCGTTCCTCTCCCCTCGGCACGACGATATTATATTCGCTCACGGTATCCGGCGCCGGGTAGTCCGGGACGATAATATGGTTTGCAAGGCGCAGGTAGCGCCTGATGAGGAAATTGAGAATGAACCAGACAGGATTGGTGGTACCGCCCGGCCCGTTGAAATGATTCTGGTTCGTGATGAAAACTACAGGTACCCTGTGGACTCGTGCGGCAACCACTCCGCCGTACATGGTGTCGCAGACGATGCAGTCAAAGCGGTGCCGGGTAATGAGCCTGCTGATGCGTATGGCAGATAGTACCATATTGAGCATAACCCATTTCGAGCACAGGAGAGTCTTTTTCAGACTGAAGAACCCGTCCTCCCCTTCAAGACAGACTTCACGGGGTGTGTGATGGATGTTGCTGCACTTGTGCTGTTCCATGAAATCATACGATTTGCCATATCCGGCAAAATGAACGGTATGTCCCCGTTCCTGCAGGTAATGGCCGAGGTGCAGACACCGGGAAGCGTGCCCCAGTCCCTCTCCGCAGACAACAAACAGGATCTTCATGGGAGTTTTCGCCAAAGCATATGTCTTTGATAAATGATGAACTGTTACCTGGATCCTCCGGATTCCGTGGGGGGCGAGATCCCTTCATCCTGACCTGGTTCAGGAATGATGATCCATGCAAGGATATAGATAATAATACCTGTTCCTAAAGAGAGGACAGTCACTACTGCCCATATGAGCCGGATAACGGTGGGATCAACATCCAGGTGTTCACCCAGACCGGCACAGACTCCGCCAAGAATCCGGTTTGTATTTGAACGATAGAGACGCTTCATGCTAAAAATGTTGTTCTTTGACCAATAAAAGTAATTGAGAGCGCAGTTGCCTGGACACAAAGAATAAAATAATGACCGCGATTCAGGGTATAGGAGGGGGAATTGATCATAGCAGGAGATGGCACCCAGTACAAAACAGCAACCTTCGGAGCCGGTTGTTTCTGGGGGGTTGAAGCGGCATTCCGGAACGTGAACGGGGTTGTAGCTACTGCGGTCGGGTACATGGGAGGCATACTAAAAAATCCTACCTACAAAGACGTCTGTACCGGGCGGACCGGTCACGCAGAGGTCGTCCAGGTTACCTACGATCCGTCGAAGGTCAGCTACGAACAACTCCTTGACGTATTCTGGTCTATTCATGACCCGACACAACTGAACCGCCAGGGTCCGGATATCGGTACCAATTATCGCTCCGTGATCTTTTACCATGACGCGGAACAGGGCAGGCTTGCGAAAAGTTCGAAGGAAGCGATTGAGGTATCGGGTGTATTCGGATTCAGGAAAATCATGACGGAGATAATCCCTGCGCCTGAGTTTTACCTTGCTGAAGAGTACCACCAGCGCTACCACGAAAAACACGGTGGTTCATGCAGAATTTAGAATAGTCTTATTCCCGTCGATGGACTTCGTAAAACCCGAAAAGGATTGGCACCCGCCTATAACAAGCTGCCCTTCATGATAGTGCAGCCTGAGTCAGAAACGGTAAGTTTTCATAAAGGGATCGGAATTCAGATAGCGATGGGATGCGATTTCGGGAAGCGATCATGTTCATCTGGTCCGGATAGAACCGCTGGTGACCAGGATAGTAATGGATACACATAAAACCGATGCAGAACTATCTGTTCTATCATCTGGTGGTGAGGCCACCATTGACAGCCCATTAGGGTTGATGACCTCTGTTTTATCAGAAGGGCTATCCGCAACAACCAAAAGAGGTATCCGGCTTATGGCTTACTGCTGTTCCAAAAGCACTCTAACCACGGAGAGACAAAATCCAAAAGACTGTCGTCCAAAACGGTCACACCAGGAAGTCCGGACCCGGAATCGCGGATGAACAATGCATGAAAGAATGTAATGAGGTGAACAATGTCACAACAACTTGGGGGACAACCCATACTAATTCTCAGGGAAGGAACTACGCGGAACCGTGGGCAGGAAGCCCAGAACACTAACTTTGCTGCTGCAAAAGCAGTGGCAAACGCTGTCCGCTCGACCCTTGGTCCAAAAGGCATGGATAAGATGCTGATCGACAGCATGGGCGATATCACCATCACCAATGACGGTGTTACTATCCTCAAGGAAATGGATATCGAACACCCGGCGGGAAAGATGATGGTCGAGGTCGCAAAGACACAGGACGCAGAGGTTGGTGACGGGACAACAACCGCTGTTGTGATTGCCGGTGAGCTGTTAAAGAATGCCGAGGGACTCATTGCTCAGAGCGTCCACCCGACCGTTATTGCTGAGGGATACCAGCTGGCGGCAGAAAAGGCGCTTGCGATGCTCGACGGGTTTGCTATGACAGTAAAGCCGACCGATTCCGTGATACTCAAAAAGATTGCCGGAACGGCGCTGACGGGAAAGAACGCAGAGGTCTCGGGGGATCTTCTCTCCGACATCCTCGTAAGAGCGATTGCATATATTACGGATTCTGACGGAAAAGTGGATATTTCACATATCAATGTGGAGAAAAAGGTCGGGGGTTCAACGGACGACACAATCCTCATCGAAGGCATGGTCATCGATAAGGAACGTGCACACCCGAATATGCCGAAATCCGTGAAGGATGCTAAAATCCTGCTCCTTAATGCGGCGCTCGAATTTAAAAAGACCGAAGTGAACGCGAAGATCAATATCTCCACTCCGGGACAAGCTCAGGCGTTCCTTGATGAAGAAGAGCACATGGTCCATGTGATGGTGGACAAGGTTGTCAAAAGCGGTGCGACTGTTCTCTTCTGCCAGAAAGGGATCGATGATGTTGCACAGCACTATCTCACAAAAGCCGGTATTTTCGCTGTCCGCAGGCTTAAGAAGAGTGATATCGAGAACCTCGCCCGGGCAACAGGGGGAAATATCGTCAGCAGCATCGATGCGATCACGAAAAAGGATCTTGGAACGGCCGGGCTTGTCGAAGAGCGCAAAATCTCTGGCGACGAGATGATATATGTTTCGAAGTGCAAAAACCCAAAGGCTGTCTCCATTATTGTCCGTGGCGGGACAGAGCATGTAGTCGACGAACTTGAACGTGCCATCCATGATGCACTCATGGTTATCAGCGTAGTTGTGGAAGGTAAAAAAATAGTTGCCGGCGGTGGCGCACCGGAGACTGAACTCTCGCTCCAGCTGCGGAGATATGCTTCTCAGGAAGGAGGTCGTGTCCAGCTCGCGATCGAAGCATTCTCGGCAGCGCTAGAGATCATCCCCCGCACTCTTGCCGAAAATGCAGGGCTGGATCCTATAGATACCCTTGTCGCGATCCGTGCTGCGCATGAAGCGGGAAAGAAGACATTCGGACTGGATGTGGATACCGGCAAACCTGCAGATATGCTGAAAGCCGGGATTATTGAACCGCTACGGGTGAAGACTCAGGCAATCTCAAGCGCAGCAGAGGCTGCGGTCATGATCCTCCGCATTGATGATGTCATTGCTTCCTCAAAATCCGCTGCACCAGAGGGTGGAATGCCCCCCGGCATGGGCGATTACTGAGAATAACAATTTTCTTCATTTTTCATATCGATCATAATACTGTAAAGAATCCAACACTCATTTCCGGATCATTTCCCATTAACGGTCTGTTTTCGGGCATTGTACGCTGTCTGTTGCCGCGTCTACCGCGGGAATGATGAGTGACAACAGGATAAAGCTGATGATAATGGTTTTTTTCTTCATTTTTCCTCCGTTTTTATATTTTTTCAAGACCTGATCGTATCACACCCTGGCAGGAATATTTTCGGGACATAGTACCCAGCTTCTCTGTGTCTGGCCGAGTCCATCCTGCTAAAGAGGATATCTCCATCACGATACTTCCGGGATATATTATATTGACATTACGGAGTGCGGCCAAATATTGATAAAAGATAGAGATAATTACACCAGGTAGTTCACATTATCCGGTTCAGGATCTCCCTTAACTCACAAAGATATATCCGGTAACGTGGGTGGAACAACGAGCCCGGACAGATTTCCTGCAGTTCAAAAGACCTCTCCAGACGTTACTCCTGTACGGTAGTAGAGAAAATTATCGGAATTTATCATGAAGTGTCCGGCTCCTGCGCCAATTGTAGTGCCGAAAGGAGTGGATTGCATGCTTCTCAGGTATTCCACAATTCTCCGGATAGAGATTTGGCGTATACAAAATACTCGTAGGTAACCCCCAAAAAAGAACAGAAAAGGGATGGACGCGGATTTCTGGATTATAAAAAGGACTGGAAAAAAAAACAGAAGAAGGTACGTAGTAAAGTACCCGATTTACTGTTTATTTGCCTGTATTTCGAGAGCGATCTCGATTACTGTGCGCAGTTCCTCATCTTTGAAAGGTTTCAGGATATAACCATAGGGAGCTGTAGCACCGACTCGTTCCAGTGTTTTCGGGTCGCATATGGCTGTGAGATAAATTACAGGGATGTGATAATTTTTCCTAATAACATCCGCTGCCTGGACGCCATCCATCTTTCCGCCAAGTTCAATATCCATCAAAATAATATCCGGACGAAGTTCACCTGCCTTTATTATGGCAGTCTCTGCAGTGTCCTCACGCCCCGCTACCGAGAAGCCCAGTTTTTTTAGCCGTATTTCCAAAGATTTGGCGACTTCGTGTTCATCTTCTACGATTAATATTTTTGCACGATCCATAATTCTGCCCTTATCTGTTTTTGGTTGAGAGGATATATCAATTAATTGTTCTATTATTTGTGAACCGGAAGAAAATGATAGTGCATCATCCCGCAGGGCCAATCAATACTTCATCCCGGTGGCTGAAGAAAAAGCACTCCTGGTCCCTGACTATATTCCCTGCCCCAGGTTTTCGCTCTCGGGATTACGTTGTGCCGGTAAACACTCCTTTCTTCTGCAATCCTGACGCTGTCAACAGCGACGAAGATCCGTTCGATGCAGAAATGAATGCCACAGCCCGCGACAGGCGCCCCGCTGCGAATCAGTGAATGAAAATTCTAATAACGTCCCTTTTCCAGCCATGCCTCTGGTAGCTATGAGTCGCGATAACTCCTGCTCTCTCATGGGATTATAAGAAACCGATTCCTGTGCCCCGCCGCAGTCGCACCCCTCACGGATCTTTTTCTTCGGATCCTCATACCGACATTCCCCGACAGATATTATTATGATGCCCGTTGGACAATCAGGAACCTGATTATGCGTAACAGATCACTTATCCTGTGTATAACTGCTGCAGTCCTCGCAGGGGCCGTCCTGGTCTGCGGTGCGGTGACCGCGGGAATGCTTTCGTATGCAATCGGTAATAAAGTAGCCCTGAGTGGAACTGCGTATGCCACAAATACCATGTACCTGTTCGTAACCGGACCCGGACTGGATCCCAATGGGGTGAACCCCGGCCAGATGAAGAGTCCCGTCATAACCGGGGATCCGTCGACATTTGTTCAGGTCGATGTTGTAAATGACAACTGGTCTTATATCTGGAATACGGCACACCAGGGATTCAGCCTTAAAGAAGGCAGGTATACAATGTATGCAGTAAGCCAGCCTGTTGGAAAAAATGCACTCCCCGCAGTGTACGGCACGATCGAAATCAGTCTTTCTCGTGGCGGAGAGGAATTACCAACCATGGGAACGATTACTATCACCACGTCCCCTCCTGGAGCGGCGGTATATTTTGACAGTCAGTTCGTTGGCATTACTCCGAAAAGTTTTGAAGATACCACCGGTACCCATACCCTCCGGATCGAGTCCCCCGGCTACCAGACAGTCCTCGAGTCCCTGAAGGTAAATGGCGGCGAAACGACCTCGATTGAAAAGATCCTCGAGCCTGTCGCCACGGTAATTAACAATGCAACGGTTTCCCCGACCACACAAGCCACGATCACAACACTGCCCCCGCTTCCTGCAGGCACCACCACTCCGCCTCTGCCTTTGAGCGCCGGAATAGGTATCCTCGCCCTAGCCGGCGCAGCCCTGCTCCAGCGGATGAATCATAAGAAATGACGTGAGCCGGTGTTCATCGCAGGAGAGGAATGCATAAGGCTTACCCCTTCATACCCGTGATGCGAATGAAGTAAGATGATCAATGAATTCATTACCGTGATACAAACGTACGGTTAACAAACCATGGATTTCAAAAAAGAACTCTCGTTGTTCGACCTGACCAACATTATTGTCGGGTCAATTATCGGAGCGGATATATACATCGCTTCTGCGATAACAGCAGGAATGCTCGGGCCGTTTTCTCTGGTTATCTGGATTCTTGCAGGGATATTTGCAACGGTCATCGCTCTTGTTTTTGCCTACTGCAGTTACTATGTCCCAAAAGTAGGCGGGCCGTTTGCGTATGTATCAGCCGCGTTTGACGATTTTTACGGTTTTCTCACCGGCTGGAGCCTGTGGATCGCTGAACTGATCTCCCTTCCGGTATTTGCGATTGCGTTTGTCAGATATCTCGAATACCTTCTCCCCCTGAATACAACGGAGGAGATCCTGGTCAAAGGCATATTTCTCTTCGGCCTGACGTCAGTTAATATCCTTGGAGTGAAGATGGCCGGGCGGGTGAATGATATTCTGACGCTTGTCAAGCTCCTGCCTCTCCTGCTCCTCATTGGTGGCGGCATCATCTTTTTTATCATCCAGCCTTCGGTGTTTTTTGGAAATTATCACCCGTTCATTCCGCTGGGAGTCTCCGGAACCGGGGCCGCCCTGGTTCTCATCTTCTGGGCCTATGCAGGATTCGAACTCGGGACCCTTCCAGCTGCAGAGGTCAAAGATCCGCGGACAACTATTCCCAAGGCAATTATTATCGGGATGTCTATCGTGGGATTATTCTATCTGGCAACAAATTTTATCGTCTATGGTGCGGTCAACTGGGCGGATCTGGCAAAAACATCCACACCGCTGATACTGGTCGGGGGAGTGCTTCTCGGGACGTTCGGTGCTCTCATCATGACCCTGGGGGCTCTGGTCTCCGTATCAGGATCGAATGAATCTGGTATGCTTGGTACCGGAAGGTTATCCTATGCGATGTCTATCGACGGGCTCTTTCCTCGAATATTCTCCACGCTTCACCCGAAGTACGGGACACCCTATATCGGGCTCGCCGTCCAGGGTCTTATCGCCTTCCTCATCTCACTTTATACGCCGATCACGACCCTGATCTCGTTTGCGGTCTTCAACCTCGCATTTGCATTTCTTCTCACCTGCCTTTCCCTGATCATCCTTACCCGCGAAACGGAAAAACAGTTAATCGGCCAGAAAGTGTTCCCCTGGATCGGAGTTATGATCAGTATCTACCTGTTGTACTCGACGTCTTTGTTTGACAAAGTGGTCGGGGGATTCACTATTCTTGCCGGAATAGCAATATACGTATTTTTCTCGCCGAAACAGGATATACACCATTTGAAGGACTTGTTTATCTCAGAAGAGGCAATCTTTGTCCGGTCGATGGCAAAGAGAGAACGATTTCTGGGGCATTTCATGCTGCTGCTCTACCGCGGATATCAACAGTTGAAACAGAAGGCGCGGTGAAGGTGGGGGTAGGAGATCGTGAAGCTCCAAGCCGTAATGCATTGTCTGCAAAGACCGGGATGGAGATTATGATAATGGAATCTGAAAGCAGGTTTCTGACGATACAACAATCCAATATTATATGACTATCCTACAGCAATTCTCTATTATAGAGAGAGGAGTCATTTCAAAACCCAGGAAGACATCATCCGGGATCTGATATCACGACAGCACTGAGCCCTGGCCTGTGACTCGCGTACTTTTAGCCCGACACCAGCTGAAAGACAGAGTTGAGTTGTGAGCTGCCCCGGATCTGAGATTACCATACGGTTCGGTGACCTATATGCTATCAAAGGAACATCATGACAGTAAAATCAATTCTCATAGTAGAGGATGAAGGACTCATTGCCCTTCACCTCATGGAGATCCTGACAAACGCCGGCTACCGGGTTTTAGAGCCCATGGCATCCGGAGAAGAAGCGTTGCGGCACCTGGAGGAGAGCGACCCACCTGACCTCATCCTGATGGATATTACGCTCGATGGTTCTCTGGATGGTATAGAGACCGCCCTGCAAATCCGTAAAAGGTATGAGATTCCGGTCATTTTCCTTACTGCTCATTCAAATAGTCTGATCACCGTCAGAGCAAAAGAAGTCTCACCATGTGGATATATCGTCAAACCTGTTATGGAAAAAGATCTTCTTGAACATGTTGAAAGAGCATTGCATGCCTAGCTAACGGTATATCTGCCGACATGAAATTCATCCCACATTGGAAGGCACAACGCGCCTGTGCGACATGCTCGTATTACGGGCTTTTGGTGGGGGGAGTCCTGCATAATCTCCGGATAACTTTTGCGAGTCGCCCGATACCCGTGATGATCTTCTCGTCTGTAGAATTGGAGAAGTTAAGCCGCATGGTATTCGCACCACCTCCGTCAATATAAAAGGGAGAGCCCGGCAGCACGGCAACCTTCTCCTCCAGGGCTTTTTCAAATACGTCTGTGGATGCACATCCTTCAGGCAGCGTGACCCAGATGAACATTCCACCCTGTGGCCTTGTGTATGTTACCGGTTCGGGGAACTTCTCTGCTATTACCTGGATCATGCAGTCGCGCTGGTTTTTGTAGACAGTACGGATTTTTCTTATATGGTCGTCGATATCCTGCTGACCGAGATACTCGTAGGCGATCCGCTGTGAGAGATAATTGGAGTGCAGGTCCGATGCCTGCTTTGCAATAATGATCGATTCCATGATCTCGCGGGGAGCGACCATCCAGCCTAACCGCATTCCGGGGGCAAGGATCTTGGAAAAGGACCCTGTGATAATTGTCTGATCCGGTAAATATTCCCACATGGAAGGCATCGTTTCTCCGCCAAAATTGAGTTCTCCGTAGGCATCGTCTTCGATAAAGAGAGTATTTGTCTCTTTCAGGAGAGATCCAAGTTCACGGCGCCGCCTGCCTGTATAGGTAATCCCCGATGGATTCTGCGAATTGGGAACACCGTAGAACAGGCGTAACGGCCAGATATCCAGTACCTGTGCAAGCATCCCAGGATCAGGGCCGTCTTCATGAAGCATAATTGGGTGGAACACTGGCTCATAGAGCGAGAACGCCTGGATTGCCCCAAGATATCCGGGACGTTCGATGGAAATGTGGTCACCTTGATCAATGAATATCTTGCCAATCAGGTCAAGACACTGCTGCGAACCGTTGGTAATAAGGATTTCATCGGCAGAGACAGCCAATCCGAGCCGTTTTTTGTACCGGTCCGCGATATACTGGCGGAGAGGGAGGTATCCCTCGGTTGTCGAATACTGGAGCACATTTCTTCCTTCCTGCTCCAGCACATCTGCCGCGGCCTTCCTGATCCCATCGACATCAATGAGCGCAGGGTTCGGGAGCCCTCCGGCAAAAGAGATAATTTCCGGGTTTGCGGTGACTTTAAGGATCTCCCGGATAAACGATTTGGGAGTTTTTGCCATTCTCGATGCAAACGTGTAGTGCCGCCCTGGTGTCTGGTTCTGACCTCCCTTACCGGGTTTTTGCGTGTTCATGGTAAACCTCATGTGTCCTTACATAGTTGAGAAGAGAAGCCGATAAACTGATCAACTGGTTACCTTTTTGACCCCTCCCGGGAGATTTTACCTCTGTTGTTTTCATTTCTTGTATCACGGGCATACCGGGTAGTTAAACGGGGTAAAGGAAATTAAAATTGTTGGCGCAAGATAAAGACCGTCGACACGGGGAAAATCGGGTACCTAACATCATCCGCGAGTATTTCACGCTTATAAAAAAAATATCAATGACATATTAATCAAAATGAACATTATTCTGATCCGATCAACCTTGATGCCCCTCTAGTCAGAGATTGCTCCCGATGGCAGCAGGATGCTGGTAAGGGCGGTTCGTCTTTGTGGAAACCCTACCACCCCTGAATAATCAGGCTCCTGAACAAAATAACTGATGTGAGCTCAGGATTATTTCCTTTCCCCTCCGTGCTCTTAAAGTTAAACCAGCGTCCAATAACCGGCCTGCTCCTGCCAGCCATACTACGGGCGTCATGACGCGTGAATGTCGCGTGAAATAACGTATGTATGAGAGTTATTTTTCTGTGGGTTTTCCGTTGTAATGTTCTTCCCGCGCAAGCGCTTCCTGCTTTGTCTTCCGGACAACCTTGTCCTGGTGCTCTGGTGGTGAATAGATTGTGTATAGTTTAAGGGTTTTTGTGCCCGACGTGTTCACTACGTTGTGTTTTGCGCCAGACGGTACTATCACCCCGCTGCCATCCTTCACCACGTTCTTAACGCCGTCAATCAGGACCACGCCTTCCCCCTCTTCGAAGCGGAAGAACTGATCAACGTCATCATGGGTTTCCTCACCGATGTCTTCCTTTGGCCTGAGGCACATCAATACAAGCTGGCTGTATTTCCCCGTATATAATACTTTGCGGAAATCTGTGTTCTTCCTCGTTTCTTCCTCAAGATTTGCTGTAAAACCTTTCTTCATATCTTTCACCTCGCGATTTTCCTGACAAGTTCTCCTTTATGGTGTTTTCAAATATTAAGGTAACTTCCTGAATAAACGATATTGATGCTATTAGCATCTGAAGGCCTCAATTGATCCGTGGTATTACTTAGCGATCTGTAAATTCAAAAAGATTTTGCGTTCGCTGCGCTGAAGTGTGTTCGTAGGCCGCAGCCACAGATTCCCAGAGAAATGATTGCTGTGACCTTTATCCATTCTTCTCCACTTGGCTGCAAGGATGGAATGATTGCCAGCCGAGGCAAAATTGCAATTGAAACCCGACCGGATGGATCTAAACTACGAAAAAAAGTGTTACCTCTTTGTTGTTGCATCCTCTTTCATCATGAACTTGACAATAAGGAACACGACCAGTGCAATGATAACAAAATCGATAATGGCTCCGACAAAATCACCAACCAGCAGTTTTACCGGGCCCAGCTGAAGAACCTGGGTTCTCCAGTCCCCTCCCGGAATGAGCACGGCAATAATTGGCATGATGATATCAGTAACACAGGCTGTCACCATTTTTGTCGCTGCTGCGCCTATGATAAACGCGACGGCGAGGCCGATGACCTGGTATTTCATGAGGAAATCCATAAATTCCCCTACCATTCCTTTCTTTTCTGCAGCTTTCTTTTCTTCAGCCATGAGTAAATACCTCCGACCAGAGAACGAATAATTCGCTTCTGATTATAGAACGATGATTCTTGTATACGATAATGATTTCGAAAAAGAAAGGCAGGATGATTTCCAATGTAAACCTGAATTCAATAAGGAATATATAAATCTTTCAGAACGACAAATATCCATAAGAAAGAATCCTGTGATAGTATCCCTATCGGCATGATACTACAGCTGAAGACTGGTTGATACGATACGATGAGAAGTCCGGCAGAGAGTTACAGTAAGGTTCGCAACCGATGGCTGATCATCGCAATAATCGTTATCCTTGCCAGTGGAATTGCACTAACCCTGTGGACCGCTCAACGGGAAGACAGCCGGCTGCGCGAGGAACTGCTCACCAAAACCCGCCTTGTGCAAAGCACTATCAGTCCCGGGCATGTGCTGGCGTTGACCGGCTCTGATACTGACCTCGTATCAACGGACTACACGGCACTAAAGGAAGAGCTGCTCAAGATACGAGCCACCGATCCGTCGATCCGGTTCATTTATCTCATGAGACAGCGACCTGATGGGACAGTCTTCTTCCTTATTGATTCCGAACCACCTGAGTCTGAGGATTACTCACCGCCAGGACAGGAGTACCCTGAAGCATCTGCAATACTGCTGAATACTTTCGTTTCAGGAAAGGAGACGACTGAGGGGCCCCTGACTGATCGCTGGGGCACATGGGTGAGCGGCTTTGTTCCGATTAGGGATACCGGAAGCAGCCCGGTTATAGCACTCCTTGGTATAGACATAGATGCAGGGAACTGGAACCTTCAGATTATTGCAGCCTGCGGACCTGCGATCATAGCGACCTTCCTCCTCCTGTTCCTCGTACTGATTTTTTACTATGTACTGGAGCGTAATAATCGGGAGAAGCAGATACTTGCAGCATCTGAAGCAGCTATACGGAAAAGCGAGGAGGAGTTCCGGACGGTTTTTGAGAAAGGACCGCTTGGCATGGCTATATCAGATAAGACCTTCCGGTTCATAAAAATCAATCCGATGTTCTGCAGGATGGTGGGATACTCTGAGGAAGAATTACTCACAAAAACATTCACTGATATTACTCATCCGGACCACCTTGCTGGAGATATTTCCCAGATAAAACGGCTCAGCACCGGGGAGATTCCCGAATATACGACAGAAAAACGGTATATAAAAAAGAATGGTGAAGTGATCTGGGCTTCAGTCGTGGTGGCAGTATTAAGGGACTTTGATGGAAAATTCCTCTATTATCTTGCCTTGATTGCCGACATATCCGGACGTAAGGCAGTTGAAGAAGAGAAGCACTTCTTCACCACTAGGTTACAGCAACACGCAAATGTTCTCGCGGAGATGAACGACAAGCTCAACCTCTTAAACAGCATAACACGGCACGATATCCTCAACCAGCTGACTGTTCTCCTTGGATACCTCGAAATTATGAAGATAAAATTTCCTGACCCCGCATTGCAGGAAATTGTCGGCAAGGAGATCCTTGCTGCTCACAACATCCAGACCCAGATCATGTTTACCAAAGATTACCAGAATATCGGGGTCCAGTCCCCGCAATGGTTTGATCTGAGGAAGATTATCGCATCGGCAGCCGCAAGCCTCCCGCGTTCTCAGGTATCGCCCGTCGTGCACTTTGGCATGCTTGAGTTGTATGCAGATCCATTACTTGAGAAAGTTTTTTACAACCTCATGGAAAATACACTTCGCCACGGTAAAACCGTTACAACGATAGATTTTTCCTGCAAAACAATGGATGACAGTCTGGTAGTCATATACGAAGACAATGGCGTGGGAATACCAGCGGAATATAAAGAGGCGATATTCGAACGAAAATTTTTTAGTCATACCGGTTTCGGATTGTTTCTTTCCCGGACAATTCTTGGTATCACCGGGATGACAATCCGGGAAACCGGAGAACCGGGAAGAGGCGTCCGGTTCGAGATTACAGTGAGGGCGGGAGCATATCGGTTCACGAACCCTGCATAAAATAGAAAAAATCCATGCAGAGACCCAGGGATTGATTCCATCAATCTACCCAGAAACCTCCTCGTGATTGAACGGATCATGCAATACCTGACCGGCCCGGCAGGTACGAGGAAAGGATACATGAAGGATATTTCTCTTATCCCTGCCTTACCCCCTGAATCATAACAACCGACACCAGATATCTTCGTTGCATTGAGATTCTTTCCTTCATTTTTTCCCCCGATACAGTTGTCCTCCAGAGGTCAGAAGCCTGGCACTATCAAATACCGTAGAGCAAATACCATACAGAAAATTTAATTTTATGGAAAACGTCGTGAAAAATTCAAAATCTCAAGATATATACAGATTTTTTATGAGATATCAATAAAATGAACTCTGATTAAAATAAATAAGTTTATTAATTATTAAGTAGTTATACGAATTTGCAAGGATGGTATGGAATTTGTAGATCATACACAGATTTCATGCATTCATATTCAGAATAACCGGGGGAACTTTTCATGTGTGGGGACGGTAAGGAATCGTATCGCGTGCCAGCAGTGATGTATAGTGAGGATTTAATCAGCTATATCGCATCTGTCTGTAATGGATGCCTGTCATACGGAGAATGTACAATTGCAAAGAGTTTTTCGGTACTAGATCGGTGTGAAAATTTCAAGGACCGGGAAATGCCGGTAATCTGCGATAGCCTCCATCACGCAGTTTAATCCTTTTTTTCACAAACAGGGATCAATCTTCCAGAAAATCCGAAAAACTGCTACAATACCCACCTTGGTTTGGTGTTCAGCCACTTCATTCCTAAAAAAACGAGTCAGATGGGCCCGCTGAGATTCGAACTCAGGACCTCCGCCATGTCAAGGCGACGTCATAGCCAACTAGACCACGAGCCCGCTCATGTCTGATGCTCTATAACATCTGTCATCTTATTATTAAAAAATAGTGTACCGGTTTTCAACGGATGTCATAAGATGGTTAATCATAGGCTTGGAGAAGATGCAACAATGATTTTATAGCCAGATATGATCTATCATTGCACTGATAAAAAAATGGAAGAAACACCAGGTTCACCGAAACATCTCTTTATTTTTGAGCATGACGCAAGCCGCATTGAACTGCTCATCCGTATTGTTTACTGGGTTCTCATTGGTATTGTTTCGGCGATCTACGGGATCCTCGCATTCATCTGCCTTTTTATCCAGTGGTTCCATATCCTGATACTTGGGCGGCGGGACAAGGCATTATCCAACTATGTAAAAGGTTATCTGGAATATCTGGTATATGTTATGGCCTATACCAATATCATGACCGACACTCGTCCCTCTATCATGCCCATACAGGTAAAGATTTTCGAAGAATAAGCAGGCTTTCAAGCAGGAAATATAACCTCTTTTCAATCAAAACCTTTATGAGAAGTCAGAAGGTCCCGGTTTATCAGACTCCGCAGAAATAAGAGGTTTGTTTTCATCACCAGCATTGGTTGAAAAAATAATCAGATCTTCTCTGATGTGATCTTCACAAACGTCGCGGTAAATATCCCCGGCATGGAACGGATCTCTTCCATCACTTCTTCGGGCACTTCGCTGTCCACATTCAGCACCATGATAGCTTCCTCGCCGGGATTGATTCGCCCGACCTGCATTCCGGCGATATTTATATTGCATTTTCCCAGGATGGTGGATGCACGCCCTATAACCCCGGGCTTGTCAAGATGTCGCGAGACGATCACATAGCCTTCGGGGATCATATCCATGGTATATCCGCCGACGGCCACGATCCTGCTCCTGCCCTTGAAAAACACCGTGCCGCTTACGGCCTCTTCGGTCTTGTCCGTCTTTATCCGGATCGTGATCAGGTTCTTAAACCCGTGGGACTCCTGAGTTACGGTCTCGCTCACCGTTATTCCACGCTCCTTTGCGATGAACTCCGCGTTCACGATATTTACCGGTTGCTGGAGAATGGGATCGAGCAGCCCTTTGAGAGCAAGCCTGGTGACAAACTTCATGCTGCCGGCATAAGCAGAGAGGTCGCCTCCGTAAATGCATTCAACGGACGATAGTCGTCCTGGTGCGATCTGGATGGCAAACCTGCCCATCTTCTCGGCCAGCTGTGCATAGGGTTCCAGCACCTCCGCCTGTTCGGGCGGTACCATCGGTGCATTGACTACATATTTTGCCACCCCGCCATTCAGGACTTCAATGCACTGCCGCGCAACCGAGATCGCCACGTTCTGCTGGGCTTCGACAGTGCTTGCTCCAAGGTGGGGGGTGACGATAACCTGGTCAAGTGTGAGGAGCGGGGATTCAAAAGGGGGCTCTGCCTCAAAGACATCCAGCGCTGCACCAGCCACCTTTCCGCACCTGATTGAATCGTACAGCGCCTTCTCATCAATGATACCACCGCGGGCACAGTTGATGATCCGTACGCCGTCTTTCATGGTTGAAATAGTCTTTGCATTGATGAGGTGTTTCGTCTCTTTGATCAGCGGGGTATGCACCGTGATGACATCTGCGATCCTGAACAGCTCTTCAACTGACATCATCTCCACTCCAAGCTGGGCAGCCCTCTCTTTGGAAATGAAGGGATCATACGCGATGCATCGCATATCCAGTGCGTTTGCCCGCTTGGCCAGCTCACGTCCGATCCGCCCGAAACCGACGATACCCAGCACTTTGTCGTTCAGTTCTACACCCATGAACTTTGAGCGCTTCCATTCCTTCTTTTTAAGGCTGGCTGTTGCCTGGGGGATATTCCGGGCCAGCGAGAGCATCATAGCCATCGTATGCTCTGTCGCTGCAAGGGTATTGCCTTCGGGCGCATTTGCAACAATAATTCCTTTACGGGTTGCCGCGTCCGTATCGATATTGTCCACGCCTGCACCGGCACGCCCGATAAACCTGAGCCGTTTTCCGGCTTCTATTACCTTTGCGGTCACTTCAGTGCCGCTCCTCACCAGCAGGGCATCATAATCCCCGATGATCCTGCAAAGCTCATCCTCCTTGAGCTCGGTTTTGACGTCAACATCGCACGCCTTTTTAAGGATTTCGAGCCCCTCTTCAGCCAGCGGATCGCTGACGAGCACTCTAAAGTTTGCCATAAAAACCCATACTATATCTGCACCATACTTAAAGAGGGTTATTCTTTGACCGAGGGCAGTGAATTCCCCGTAAAAGATAAAAAACCACCCGATATTAAAAAAACCGGTGATGATAATTATTATACAAAAGAGGTCGACATCATAAGTGGTGCGAGCATGAAAGAAGTCCCCAATATTCTATGGCTCGAAGAGATCCGGAAAGAAGACATACCTTCTGTCGGAGGAAAAGGAGCATCCCTTGGCGAGATGGCGTCTATCGGTCTTCCCGTCCCAAAAGCTTTTGTTGTCACAGCCCAGGCTTTCCGAAGGTTCCTGGTCGAGAGTGGTATTGAAAAGAAGATCTTTGCATCTTATGAACAACTCGATGTTGAAAATAACGAGGCTCTTGAAAAAGCTGCCAGCGGTGCAAAGAGTATGGTGCTTAAAGCAAAAATGCCGGCGGTCCTGACAGACGAAATCCGGAAAGCTTATAAAAAGATGTCTGCCGAGGATCTGATCGTAGCGGTCCGTTCGAGCGCAACTGCCGAAGACCTGCCCGATGCAAGTTTTGCAGGACAGCAGGAAACCTACCTCAATATCAAGGGGGAGACAGCTCTTTTAAGCGCTGTACAGATGTGCTGGGCATCGCTGTACGGGGCACGGGCGATCTACTACCGCGCCAAACAGGGATTCGATGATTACACCGTCAACATCGCAGTGGTGGTCCAGCAACTTGTTCACTCGGAAAAAGCGGGAGTCATGTTCACCTCCCACCCGATAACCGGAGAGCCCCTTACAATCATTGAAGGGTCCTGGGGGCTCGGTGAAGCAGTTGTCTCCGGTACGGTTTCACCGGATAAGTATATCTTTGATCAGCGGTCGGAAAGGGTGGTCGATGTATTGGTCTCGAACAAGAAAGTTGAGATCATCGCTGATGGGGACCATGGCACAAAGATCGTGGAAGTAGCGGGAGCTCGACAGGATACCCAGGTACTTTCCGATGCAGAAATTAAAAAGCTGGCCATGTATGGCAAGATCGCCGAAAACCATTATGGCATTCCCCAGGATGTGGAATGGTCGATCGTTGGCGGGATAATATATATTCTCCAATCCAGACCGATCACAACCATAGGGAACCGAAAAGAGGCAAAAAGCATGTCTGGAGAGAAACAGAGCGAGACAATACTTCTGAAAGGACAGGGAGCAGCCCCGGGCATTGCTTCGGGAAGGGTCGTCATCATACGGGACGTGAAAGACACCGGCAGCGTGAAAGAAGGCGATATTCTCGTCACCAGGATGACAAACCCTGACATGGTACCGGCGATGCGGAAGGTCGCAGCCATCGTAACCGATGAGGGCGGGATGACGTGCCACGCAGCAATCGTAAGCCGTGAACTGGGGACGCCGGCCGTAGTTGGAACAAAAACTGCTACTCATATACTAAAGACCGGGCAGATGATCACCGTTGATGGTGAGATGGGGCTCATTTATGAAGGGGAGATCCACCATCCAGCTCCTGCCCTGGCAGCCGCTTCAGGGCATGGAGGTGCCGCGCCTGAAGCAATCATTACTGCAACGTCAGTAAAAGTGAATGTCTCCATTCCCGAAGCAGCCGTACGGGCGGCTGCGACCGGTGCAGATGGTGTCGGATTACTCCGGATCGAGCACCTGATCCTTGGGCTCAACAAGACACCGGGATGGTTTATCACTAACAACAAGGAGGAGGATTTTGTCAGGGAACTCCACGATGGCATCAAGATCGTGCTCGATGCATTCACCGGAAAACCGGTATGGGTGAGGACCCTTGATGCCCCGACTGACGAGTTCCGGAACATGATGGGGGGTGAAAACGAGCCCCATGAGCATAACCCCATGCTCGGCTGGCGGGGGATCCGGCGCGACCTCCAGAGCCCGGACCAGTTCCGTCTCCAGGTTGAGGCATTCAAACGTCTCTGGAAGGAAGGCTATGACAACCTCGGCCTCATGTTCCCCATGGTTTCCCACCCTGACCAGTTTGTGACCGCAAAAGCGATGATGAAGGAGTGGGGAGTCGATGTCGAAAATGTTACGCTCGGCATCATGATCGAAATACCGTCCAGCGCGATCATGATCGAGGAGTTCATCAGGTGTGGCATAAAGTTCGCGTCTTTCGGAACCAATGACCTTGTCCAGTACACACTGGCAATCGATCGTAATAATGAGAATGTTGCCGACATGTACCAGCCCCAGCATCCCGCGGTACTGCACCTGATCCATAACGCGATCCAGGTTTGCCGTGAATTTAATGTCGAGTGCTCTATATGCGGGCAGGCCGGCTCCGACCCAAAGATGGCCATGTGGCTCGTCGAGCATGGCATTTCGAGTATCTCGGCAAATATCGACGCGATTGCCAAGATCCGTCAAGCAGTTGCCCGCACGGAAAAGCGCATCATTCTTGAGGCTGCAAGAAACCGCGATGCTGAGTAAACGGTAGTCTTCGGTGAAGGTGCTTTATGATTGTCAAAATAGATATCAACAATGGCACAACTTCTGAGTCTATCGAAATCAATACGGATGGCAGGACAACTGATCAGCAAACATCAGAACCACAAAAATCAGATATCGCACAAATAAATATCGTGAATGATCGGCCTGAATATACAAAGTACATCAGGTATTCAATATACAGTATAACAACACTGGCAACAGTACTTTCAATAATTTATATGTTGAAAAATTTGCACATAATTTAAAAAAACCTGTAATACGAAAAATTGAAAATAAAACGAGGGTATGATGCTGAATAAGGGTTGTTCAAAAGAAGAACTCTTCTCTTTTTTCTCCCAAAAAAAAAGGGAGGATATTGACCACAGATATATTCTGAGCTCCATGTGCACCATCCCTCACCCTGTAGCGGTCCAGGCGCACACTATGTTCATGGAGACCAACCTTGGCGACCCGGGGCTGTTTCCCGGGACGACATCGCTCGAACGGCTTCTCATACAACGACTCGGCACCTTGTTTCATGGTAAAGAGGCAGGGGGATATGCAACCTCAGGAGGGACCGAGTCCAATATCCAGGCGCTTCGTCTTGCAAAAGCCTCAAAGAAAGAAATCGTGTACCCCAATATCGTAGTTCCTGAATCAGCGCATTTCTCGTTCAGGAAGGCGTGTGATCTGCTCTGCCTTGAGCTGCGTTCCGTACCGCTTGATGCCGGTTTCCGCATGGACGCACAAAAAGCGGCAGAACAGATCGACAGGAACACGATCTGTCTTGTTGGTATCGCCGGTACTACCGAGTATGGTATGGTTGACCCGATTACAGACCTTGCAAAGATCGCAGGTGCACATGATCTCTTCTTCCATGTCGACGCCGCATTTGGCGGCATGGTAATACCCTTCACAAAAAACCCAGTTCCATTCGATTTCGCGCTTCCCGGAGTTTCCAGTATCGCCGTTGACCCGCATAAGATGGGCATGAGTACGATCCCGGCCGGCTGCCTGCTCACCCGGGAACCAGAGATACTCCAGGCGCTCAACATTGACACCCCCTACCTCTCGGTAAAACAGGAGTTCACACTTGCGGGTACCCGCCCGGGTGCTCCAGTGGTCGGGGCGCTAGCGGTGCTGGACTATCTGGGTATTGAAGGAATGGAAGCAGTTGTTTCCGGCTGCATGAAGAACACAGAGCGGCTGATAGCAGGTATGGAGACCTTCGGCATCACTCGTGCTGCCACCCCTGATGTGAATGTGGCATCGTTCATATGCAGGCGGGTCCCAGAGCCCTGGAAGGTCTCGTGGACACGGCAGGGACATTTGAGGATCGTCTGCATGCCCCATGTCTATCGCGACCGGATTGAGGCGTTTTTAAAGGATATTGGTGAAATGTATGCTTGAAAGACTGGTAGCATCCCTTGAGTCCTGCCCGATGGTAAAACGGGGGGATTATAATTATTTCATTCACCCGATCACCGATGGTGTACCGATTATAGACCCCGCGCTCCTCCGTGAAGTCTGCACAGCAATGGTCAAAGTGCTTGACCTGACCGGCGTTGACAAGATCGTGGTGGTTGAGGCGATGGGCATTCACATCGGTTCGATCCTTTCCGTCATGACCGATATTCCCATGACCATCATGCGAAAGAGGATGTACAAATTACCCGGCGAGATAGCCGTTCACCAGATAACCGGTTATTCAAAAGGTGAGCTCTACCTGAATGGTGTATACAAAGGAGACCGGGTCGTCATCATCGATGATGTGGTGAGCACCGGCGGCACGATGCGGGCGCTGTTAAAAGCTCTTGAAATTGCAGGCGCCGAAGTCGTAGATGTCTGTATCGCGGTGCAACGTGGTGACCCGGATATTGGGCGCCCCTATAAATCACTCCTGAAGATAGAAGTGACAGATAAGGTGTATGTTGTTGAACGACATCTCTGACCTTATTAAACGCCTGGAGAAGAGGGGGGCACACAGGATCGCCCTCCAGTTCCCGGAGGGTCTGAAGCGGCGTTCAGCAGAGGTTATTGCTGCACTGAAGGATGCCGGTTTTGAAGTGATTGTAAGTGGTGATCCCTGTTATGGTGCCTGCGATCTTGCCCTTGAAACCCTTGGCTCTGCTGATGTGCTCGTCCATTTCGGGCATGCTCCGGTTGATGAGCGGCCGCAGGTAATCTTTGAACCATGGAACGTGGCCTTCGATGTAGCAGTACTGGAGAACGCTCTCCCTTTTCTAAAAGGTAACACCATTGTCCTTGTTACAACGGTCCAGCACGCAAACCTGATCCCGGCAATGAAGACATTCCTGTTTTCAAAAGGGATTACTGCCATTGTTGCAGGAGGTAGCGGGCGAACGCCGATCCCCGGGCAGGTGCTCGGGTGCAGTTTTGCCGCCGCAAAAGTGAGTGCGGCTGACGGGATTCTTTTTGTGGGAACAGGACTCTTTCACCCCACCGGTATTGCACTCGCTTCCAGTACACAGGTGACCGCACTGGATCCCCTCACCGGGACTGCACAGGATGTGAGCGGGGATTTGCTACTTCGCCGTCGTTTTGCGGTTGTAGAGAGAGCTCGCGGTGCACGAACCGTGGGTATCATAGTCAGTACAAAAAGCGGTCAACGGCGGATGGAACTCGCCCGGCATCTTGTCAGTCTTTCAAAAGACGCAGTCATCGTTACCATGAGGGAGGTTAACCCGGACGAATTGCTGAACCTTGGTTTTGACTGTTACGTTAATACCGCATGTCCCCGTCTCGCGTACGATGACCAGGTACGCTTTCCTGTACCGGTCCTCTCACCGCAGGAGTTTGAGATCCTGTGCGGGACGCGGACATGGGAAGACTACGCCATCGACGAGATCATATGAAACTCAAGAAACTTGAGATGACCCTCCAGCGACTTGCAGGATTTTCCTGCCCGCGTGCGGCACTTGAACAATACCAGACACCGGCTTCTCTGGCTGCACGTTTGTTGTTCCATGCACACATGAAAGGGGATATTGAGGCAAAGAAGATCTGTGATCTCGGCAGCGGAACCGGAATGCTCGCTATAGGGGCTGCCCTGCTTGGTGCAGAGCGGGTGCAGGGGGTCGATATAGATGGAAAAGCGATCCGGGTGGCAAAGGAAAATGCGGCACTGCTCGACGTTGATGTTGAGTTCGTTGTTGCTGATGTACGGGATGCAGCACTTCCTGCTCAACTCGGCTGTTCTGACACTGTGATCATGAATCCACCCTTCGGGGCGCAGAAAGCGCATGCCGATCGCCCATTTATCGACCTTGCCCTTACGCTTGCTCCGGTCACGTACAGTATCTTTAATGCGGGTTCTGTCCAATTTATAGAGACCTACACTTCGAAACGGGCGGGAATTGACGAGCGGATTGGTGGCATATTTCCCATAAAACGTACTTTTTCCTTCCATACGCAGGATGTTCAGGAGATCGGGGTTGAGATACTACGGCTGAAACGGAAACACCAGTCTATCCACGCACCATAAAAAATACCATAACGGGACTAGCCGCAGCACACCTTGTCACCGATATTTACATGCCGGTGCTGCCTGCTATTCTCCCCCTGCTCATTGTAAACAATGGCTACTCCTATCTTGCGGCCGGTCTGCTTGTCACCGCATACAATGTAACTTCATCTTTCACCCAGCCCCTTGTCGGCTGGCTCTCGGACACAAAAGGTTTCTCAGTAAGCATCAGCCTCAGCCTTCTGGTAAGTGCAGTTTTTATCGCGCTCATGGGGATTGCAAAGGACTATTACCTGATCATGCTCCTTGCCGTCATCGCTGCACTGGGACATGCCTGTTTCCACCCGACAGCATTGAGCCTTGTCAACCGGCTCTGTATCAGGGGAAACCGGGGGCGGATTACCTCGTACTTCGTGGTCGGGGGTAATTTTGGTTATGCAATCGGACCTGTTCTCACCGGGCTTCTTGTCTTCTGGCTGGGGCTTCCCGGGCTCCTCTTCCTCATCTTCCCGGCGTTGTTCATGGTACTCGCTCTCAGGTACCTTCTCCCGGGTGGGATTGCCGGAGCATGCCAGTCCCATTCAAGGCCGGAATCCAAAGAAGGGTCAGAACAGTCCAAAAAACCTTTCGTGATTCTCATGATCGTGTCGGTCCTTCGGGCCTGGGCAGTCTTTGCCGCGATCACGTTCCTGCCTATGTTCCTGGTTACCCAGGGATATGATCTCATGGCTGCAGGAATCATTATGACTCTGATGCTCCTTGCCGGGGTTGTCGGACAGGTGATGGGGGGGCAGATATCCGACAGGATCGGGAGAAAAGAGTTTATGATCTTCGGTCTTGCGGGTGCAATTCCTTTCTTTTACCTCTTCTTTGCAAGCACAGGTATTGTTGCTGTCATCTCTATCCTCCTGTTCGGGTTCTTCCTCTGGTCGACGTTTGCGGTCGCTGTTGCCATGTCGCACGAGCTTCTCCCGCACAACGTGGGTCTCGCATCCGGTATGATGCTTGGTCTTGCAATAGGATTCGGGGGGTTGGGGGTAGCAGTCAATGGTATCATTGCTGACCATTATTCGCTCGCTGCGGCGCTGGGAACAATTCCTATCCCGATAATTGCGGCAATTCTGATTATGTTTATTCTCCCCTACCCGTGGAAATCCGTCTCACCACGGAGCGTGCGCACAGTGAGTCCCTGATCAATACAATATCCTTATATGGACGATTCACGAAAAAAGAGAACTTGAGGAAAAATATGGATAAGATGGGAATTATCTCGGTAATCATGGGACTAATACTCTGCGCAATCGGCGGTCTTGCGATATTGATCTTCCTTCCGGAAGTAATAATTGCAGTAAAAGGGCTGATCGGGATCGTAGTGGTGCTCGCGGGGCTTCTTTTGCTTATCTTCGGTTTGCTTATCATGAATGATTAACGGCTGACAGGCAAACGCTGATTGCAGAGAAGAGACCTGATTATAAAAAGGTTTTTTTTACACCTTGACGACAAGGCACTGTGAACCGGCTGTTTCGAGGACTGGTTCCGCCTTCCCGTCAAAAAAATTGTCGAAGGCTTTTTTCACGCCGGGCGCTGTGATGTAATCATGGGAGAGGAGGATCCCTCCCGGGCTCATGCGGGAATAGAAGAATTCAAGGCACTGCTTTGTGCTTTCGTAGGTATCGACGTCAAGGTTTACCATGGAAAATGTTTTTTCTTTCACCGGATCTGATGTAACGGGGAAGACACCTTTATAGAAAAACACGTTATTACTATTTTTTAAGTATTCTTTCACCCCGTCGCATGAAGCGGCAAACTTACCCTCATAAAAAGGCCAGACCATGTCTATATCATCCACTTTTGGCAATCCTTCGAACGTGTCAAAGAGATGGAGATGTTTTTCTCCCTTTGCCGAGCAGATAATCTTCGCTGAACCTCCTTTATAGACGCCAACTTCCGCAATATCCCCCGGTACTTTCTGCGTCTGCCGTACGGCCATGTAAATGTTGTATGCTTCTATGTCTTCCAACAGGAGTTCCGTCTCGGAACGGATCTTTTTCAACGATTTTGCAAACTCTTTGCGATCCTGGTTGCCGTAGTGGGAAAGTCTGCCCCGGTTCGCAATATCATTTCCCATGAAAGGCTCAAAAAAAATGAATTTCCTGAATTTGAGAAGGTATTTGCTGGGGAGGAAGGAATCAAATATGAAAAAAAGATTCTTTTTAGGAAACATGCTCATGCTCTTAGCTGTTGGTCTTTCTTGAATTTATAAGATGAAGGTCAGGCACCAGTCAGTTTTCTTCTCAGACGCCGGTTTGTTGCCAGGTACCCGGTAATAATGGCGATAATGAGAAGGATAACTGAAATCATGATCGAGACGAGGATGAAGAGTCCTGAAATATAGGCAACGATAACCGAGATAAGCCCCAGCACTCTTCCCCGCCGGTAAGCCCCGATGAGGGAGATGACAAGCAGGATCGTGGGGAGGATGAGAAGAAGAGACCGGACCCCAGGATCAGAGTATAGGTGCCCGACCATGTTTCCCAGAACGTTCAGGATCACAGCCCCGGGATCGATCCCGATTGCTGTCCATATCCCGGAAAGTAAACCAAGCCCGATAACAAACTGCCAGATGTATGCCCAGGATTTTTTTGCCATAGGTGTGTTCCCGTTGGTCCCGAATGATGTATTGCTATCAGGTTGGATCGTTTTTCTATAAAGGAGTCGGAAAAGGCAATTGTTATGTTTTTTTACGGCGCTTCCCGAGATAATCAGGAGCACTACACCGATTCCCGTAAGCACCACGCCGAACCCCAACACAGGTAACTCCTGTTGAGCGAGGAGGAAGATGCAGAAAACCAACCCGGCGAGAGGAATCAGCGGCAGCCTGCCGATCGAGAAGGGAATCCGGAAAGGTCGTTTGGATTCCGGGGAATGATATCGGAGGACAATGACCGCCGCATTGATCACAATAAAAGTGACAAAGAGCGTGAAGTTGGTCACGTTGGCAATAAAGGCAATATCGCCGGCAAAAATGAGAGCAATCGAGAGGATTCCACAGAGCAGAATAGCAGTCCACGGGGTCCGTGTGCCCGGATGAACCCAGGCAAATCCAGAGGTTAACCGGGATGATCCCGCCATCCCGAAGAGGATCCGTGACGATGCATACATGGACATCAGGGCGGTATTAGCCGTTGCAAAGAGGGCAATGATCGCAATGAGGATCGCAGCACCAGGACCGAGCGTACTTGATACGATATGGATAAAAGGTGCCTTTGAAACCGACAACTGCTGCCATCCCAGTACGGATACCACGGAAAGGGCAACCAGAATATAGAGAACAACGCAGATGGCGAAAGCGAATATCAGTGCTTTGGGGATGGTGGTCTCAGGCGATTTTGTCTCTTCGGAAAACTTGACCATTGATTCAAATCCCTGGTAGGCAAAAAAGATCAGGGCTGACGCAGCAAAGAGCCCGGAAAAACCCTGCGGCATCTCCCCGTAATTGACGCTCCCAAGGTGCGGCAGGCCTATAGCAATGATAATAACAAGACCTGATATCTCGATGAGTGTTGAGATCACCGCGAACCGGGCGGTCTCTTTTATGCCATACCCAAGAAGAACAGTCAGCAGCACGAGAAGCCCGACTGCGGATATCATGAGCGGAAAGCTGGTCAGGGCAGAGAAATACCCTGCAAAACCGAGGGCGACCGTGGCAGCAGCGAGGACTCCCGAGAGGAAAACCAGCCAGCCGATAACAAACGCAAGCCGTGCATTAAACGCCTTCGCGACATAGTCATATTCCGCCCCGGCTTTTGGAAACATGGAGGAGAGTTCGGCGTAGCTCAAACCGGTCAAGAGTGCCATGATCGCTGAAAGTCCAAACGCGAACCAGAGCGCGTTGCCGGCAAGTCCTGCTGCCTGGCCGATGAGAACATACACGCCGGCTCCAAGGATAATCCCTACCCCCGATAGTGTTACTTCAAAAAGGCCAAGTTCACGCCTTAAAGGAGGGCTTGTGGATTGAGGGTCCATGGAGATAGTGCCGTTCTCACAGTATTTTTTTTATTGGGCTAAAAGAATAGGGGATCAAAGGATACAAAGAAACTATATCCCGGTCAGCAGGTCGGATCTTCATTCACATCCATGTCGTCCAGAAACGGCATCAGTCCCGTGATAAAACGAACGGGTGTTCCATATACAGGCGACAGCATCTCACCTGTATTCACAACCTCGATTACGAGCGGAAAGTCCCGCATCGTCCGCTCGAATGACGGGTCATTCTCCCGGGTGAAACGCAGGAAACTTCCGACAGTGATATAGGGGCGTCCATACTCCGGCACCGGGCCAAATTCTTCCAGCACGGATTCCAGGGTCCGGGTACGTGCAAGGTCTTCTTCGAAAAATAAGTAGACCTCGACATCATATCTCCGGCAGATCTCATCCAGCATACGGATATCGAGCATGCTTCCCTTCATGGCACCAAGAGATCGTAGCTTCTCCTCAGGGGTCTTCCCCGGAAGCGCATCCCATGCTGCATTTTTCTCCATACAACTGAGTTGGAAGCAAAGAACGGTAAAGGTATTGGATCTGACCTGAAATCCCCTTTGAAGTTTAGAGGTATCCGGCTCCAGTTGATGTGTGATATGGTACTAATCAGGACCCGGCCTGAAAATTGTTGGTAAAAGAAAGAGTGTGTGGATCTGCCATGGGTGAAAAGTGTGGGGGTTTTCAGATATTTCCCGGCCCGGCAGGTTTTGGGGCAAATGCCTGCTGGATAAGATCCCTGCTGAATGCTGGAGGGATCGCCCCGGTCCTTGCATAGGAATAGAGAGCCGTAACAAAAATGCCTGCATTGCCGCGGCGATAACAGCAAGAATGACAACGAGGATGAGGAAAAGGACTACAGCACTGCCAAAGACAATCATATTTCCGAAGGCCAGCGTCGCAAGTACCCCAACAAACGCAACAACCCCGAAAGCAACGAATACGAGCATAATCGATCCCGATCCCACGATACTTTCACCCCATGTCTTTTTCATGAGTGATACGGACTCCTTCACCGAATCTACCACTCCCTTATTCTCGAGGATGAGGATCGGAACAACAAAGAAGGTGGCAAGGCTCCAGGCGATCCCGATAAAAGAGGTTGCTATCCGCCCGAGGATTCCGGCCCGCCTTTCAATGATGTGCAGGATGATACCGACCGTAGCAGAGATGATAGCCCATATAAGAATGGATGGAAGGTGCCTTGACGCGTTGGCGAGACCTTCACTTACAGACATATCTTTATCGTTCAGGTGGGCATTTACACAGGTTATCAGCGCCGTATTAAAGAAAATGACAACAGCATAGCTGGCTACATAAAAAGAAAACAGAACCACAAGGAAGGAGACCGACACGGAATTTGTCAGGCCTGTAAATATCCGGGCAAAAATGAGAGGGATGGCAAAGGTCAGGATGACAACCATCATTACAAGACCGGATAGGACCGGAAATACGAGGAGTTTTTTATTTTCCATGAGGATATTCCAGCTCGTCTTTACGAGCTCGATGCTCCTGCCAATACTTTCAAACATAGGATCGGTGTGGGATGTGAAATGCAATGAAGGTTTTTAATAAAACCCCGAGAAGAATGTCCCCGATACAAATATTGTACACAATACAGGGGGAATCGGTGGAGAAAAGGGGATTTTTTAAATCACCGATAAATTATACCTGTGCCGCTTTTGAGATCGTAACGAGCGATGCGGATACTCCTGATAATTGACCCGCATTCCGTTATGAAACACTTAATCATAACGGATAAAAACGGGACTCAAATCGGGTTCACCGGGTTAAAGCATCCCGGATAAATGCCCCGACAAGGTTTATTGCCTGTTCTCCTTCAGGTACCTTGCCGGCAAATGCCTGCCAGCAGTGAAACATCCCCTCCCAGAGCTCGAACCGTACAGGGACTCCTGCCCAGCGTGCCTTGTCAACAAAAGACGCGATGTCTGATAACAACAGTTCGTGTGTTCCTGCCTGAATATAGAGCCGGGGAAGACCGGATAGGTGCGCGTAAATGGGAGAAGCCACTGGGTCTTCGGGATTATGCCCGGCAAGGTAGAGTGCCCGGATTGCATTGAGTCGTGCCTGGGAGAGCCAGTCGTTATCAATATTCTTTGTTACCGATTCGCCTTCAAAAAGCATATTCACAAGCGGTGACATGCAGACTCCGGCAGGAGGGAGAGGGAGTCCCTGGTCACGTGCGGATAAAAGAAGATCGAGTACAAGCGTTCCTCCGGCTGAGATACCTGCAGGCACTATCCGGTGAGACGGGTAACCATAGGAAATGAGGTACTTATACGCAGTGACGGCATCGTCAACAGGAGCCGGGAAGACGTGTTCAGGGGCCAGCCGGTAATCGACCGAGAAAACCCGGGTCTGTGCAGCACGGGCAATCAGGGTGCACAATCGCAGGTAATCCCGAGTCGATCCGAAGCTGAAATCCCCCCCATGGAAAAAAAGGATGGCCTGATCTGTCACCGCTTCCGGCCCGCCGATCCAGTAACCCTGGAGTCCACGGGTAATTTCCACAGATTCAATATCAGAGGGGTCATCTTCCTCTTCCAGAATCTCCTTAATAAACGCAGAAAAATTCTGCCGCACCACCGAAACCGGCTGCCTGAAATCAGGTGCATTTGATTTGAGAAGGGTGCGGAAGTCTGCAGGCTGGTTCAGGATCATTATCTTTGGTTATGGAAATAGGGGAAGATAAAAGGAGGGTATCATCGCGACGAGATTTTTTAAATCTCCTACCATGGAAAAATCTGCAGTAGCAATACGCTGGATTTGCATTGACTGCGGACTGTTCAAAGGCGATTAGACTGTTTCCAGCCTCACAGATTACCTACAAACGAAAAAAGTCATTGTTCGGAACGCCAAAGATACGTGGTAATCGAACAGAACGCTTCTATGGCTGTTGTGAAAAAGAGTCAGTGTTCCCTGTGACGGATGATTGCCTGGGAATTGACGTGGCTCCCGGAAAGCAGCGGCCTGGAAAAAGACGTCAGGAAAGGATTGCGAAAACTCTGGCTGGCGCTCCAGTACCACCTTTAATCGACATGGGAATAACATAAAGCATTGCCCCCGTTGCGGGGAGCTTGTCCAGGTTGGCGATATTCTCCAATCCAAGTTTATCGGCGCCGCAAATCACACGGTGAACCCAGAAGTCCTGCGACTTGCCATTATCGATGCTCGGTGTATCGATGGCAATGCCTTTGATGTTCCGTTCCTTCGTCAGAAACTCTGCCGATTCACGGGAAAACGCCGGAAAACTCAATTCGGGGAGCGCGGTCAGACCTTTCTTATCCGTCCCCAGGACACGCTTCGGGTCGGGATAAAATTGCGTGCCGATTCCTGTATACATAATTACCCATGCCCCCACCGGAATCGGGCCGTATTTTCTCTCCCATTTTTTAATATCCTCGACGGACATGAGGTAATCCCGGTCGCTGGCACATTGCTTCCGTGCGTCGATCTTTACCCCCGGCCCAATCCACTCCTCCAAAGGGATTTGATCAATAGTACGTCCGTTCTTTGCAAAGTGAATCGGCGCATCTGCATGGGTCCCCCCGTGTTCCGAGGCGGCATAAAAGTTGGCGGCATACCAGTAGCCCCGTTCATTCATCCCCCGGAACTCAGATGTCAATTTAAATGGTGATGCGTTCGGCCAGTACATTGTATTTTCGTCAAACACATACGTCATGTCCAGAATATGACCCGGATGTCCGGCGGCGTATCCGGACCTGGCCGCAATTGTAACTATCACCGCTACACACACCTCGCAATCATAAAACTTCCTCGTTATACATTAGTGCTCTCCCCGCGCAGTTTTTAAACCGTCGCGTGCAGAATACGACGTATTCAATTCGTCAAATGCCGAGTCCAGACCACGGTGATCTTTCACACACGCTTCAGCGACCAGTGGAGCGACATTCTCGAGTGCGGGAAAGACCACTAACTCTTCTCCCCTGGCATGCCAGACCAGTATTTCGTTAAAGAACCGAAATCGTTCGATGGTAACACTGAGACCTTCCTTTCCCCCTGCAAAGTCTAATGCGGCGGAATCGATACGTTTCATATCATTCCTGAACGCATTGTGAAATGCCCGCATCGCATCAACAGGTTCTGCCATGGGAATTCATCCCCCATCGTGGTTAATAAATATTACTTATCTGAATATCTCACAGACCGGGTGTTTGCATTTACATTCTCCGTGGTACTTGGAGAATTCACTCTTTTTTCTATCAGGCACCAGATTCTCATTAAAACATTCCTTATTGACTCTGCAAAGGAGTAAGGAGTCGCTTTGTTCCTTGGACAGGGATATATTCAGAATCCTTCTGAACCAATTATAGGAGGGAAATATTTTTTTGTAAGATATTTTTCGGAATTGTTTAATACAATCTTGTATAAAGTAGCCTTTTAATCCCGACATCAGGAATCCCCTGCATGGGGTAACGTTGTCAGGGCATTGCAATTAAAATCCGGAGGGATTAAAGTGAAAATTTCACAAAGTAGTGTCATAATAATCATCCTTGTTGTAATTGCCATTGCAATTGCTGGATGTGCGAGCACCACCCCAGCTTCACCGACAACCAGCGCAACACAGACAACCGCGACAGCAGCTGGCGCCCCTGCAGTAACTACCACGACACCTGCAACAGGATCAGTCGTGAGCGGGGCAAACATATTCGGAAATGCCAATTACAAATGGTATGAATATAAAATGACTTCAAAGGACATGTCCTCGAATATTAAAACTGAAATCTCCCAAGAAACGTATCAAGGGAAGACTGCTACACATACTAAGATGACAAGCACCATGACAACACCAATGTCTGCCATAACGGTTACAGACATGTATATGGATGCTTCCGGTGTGTCACTTGGGGGTCACATTAAGATGATCTCGAACGGGCAGACGGTCATGGATCAGGATATCCCACCAGGAGACACAAGCAAGGCACCAAAGGATCCAAATACGGATAAGACTATTCAGTACACTTTTGTTGGTGTTGAACCAGTCACCGTTCCGGCAGGGATCTATCCGGCTTCAATGAAATATACTGCAACTATTCAGGGAACAACCTCGACGTATTGGACTGTTTCGGGTGTTCCGATGTTCGTAAAGATGGTGATGAAATCTGCTGACGGCGATATAACAGAAGAACTAGTTGGCTGGGGATAAAACCCCCTGGAATTTTTCGATTTTTTTTTAGCCCTTCTCAGTCATGCTGTCGAGTACTGCAACTTCCATGGACTCTGGGCTCGGAAAAAGTTTTGTATCAGTGATGCCCGGGTGAAGGCAGTTTGCGACAGTACCTTCTATCGGCCGGGCAAGAGTAGAGGTAATGTAATATTCAGCACAGATTTTGATAGAGCGTTTGCCCCCCACGAGTCATAGTGGTCCTGAGCCGGGAGGTTGACCCAATCAATATGATCCACATCTTCCTTCACATGGGTGCCACTGTGACAATACTGGAAGGAGCACTCTTTTTAAGAAGGGGAAAGAGCAGCCGGGTGAGATGAAACAGGGCAAGATAGTTGACAGCGAAAGTCATCTCTGCACCAACCTCTGTTAGACGCCTCTTCTTTTCAAATGTCCCCGGCGTTATTAATCAGCACATCGGGCCGTGTATAACGTGAAATGATATCTTCTGCCATCCGGCCGATCTGATCCTGAGTGGAGAAATCAGCGATCAGGAGGTCTGGCATACTGGTTCCGGTTATATTTGCCAGCTCCTTTCGGACTCCGTTTCCCTTCCGTTTATTCCTTCCATGGATTATCACTTCTGCCCCAAGGATAGCCAGCTCGAGTGCTGTTGCTTGACCGATCGCGTCAGGGGAACCGGTGATCAGGATAATCAGCTGGTTCTTATCGCGGTGATTCCGGGCCGGACAGATAAATTTTTTTTAATCAGTCGATAGCTTAACTATCTGTTGATAAAATCAGAGTTTTTTCAGAATAGAAATAAGTGATTCATCACGGGAGTGTTTATATCCGGTAGTTCGCTCCTTAATGCCAGATACCATCTTCGGAGCATAGCCAGGGTGCATCCCGATTATAAAGAAAACAATTGCGAGGAGAATAAATCCAAATTGGGCGACATCAAGAAACACACCATATACAATCGTGAAGACGAATGTATCTACCAGATAGATTATCGCATAGATAAGGAGGAAGGACAAGCCTGCCAGAAATTCGTATTTATTCCATTTCACTGAAAGGACAACTGCAGTGAATGCGACAGTTACCTGAAAAAATCCATAAATCAATAAGCCGGATTCTAAGAGTGCAGAGATCATTTCAATGGCCTTCTTAGCTGAATAATGATAGAGAGGGTGTACTTAATGGTTGGTGAAGAAATTCAAAGAAATTTATACAACTAAAAAAATATTTTATTTTAAGATAGCACAATAGAACATTTACGATTTTTTTTCAATTGCGTAAAGGATAAACAGGAAATATATCACGCAGGTCACGAACCTGCCGGTTTCAGGAAATCAATACAATGATACAATATTTCCCTGAGCATTCGCTCGTTGCACAAAAAATTCTCATAGAACAGATACCGTGTAAGGAAGGAAGGAAGGTGATAGCAGCTTGGTATGGTTCCCGAGGACTCGCGTACCTCAGTACAACATACTACGTGAGCTGGCTTAACTTCTGGGTTCGGGATGAGACCAGGTGTGTCCCAGCTGCTATGGCCGCTATCACCACATATACGGGGTAGAACCCCAAAGCCAAGGTCCAGATTTGAACTGGAGTGTAGTTGATCTGCAGTCAACCGCGTGGCCGCTCCGCCACCTTGGCAGCCGTGTAAAATGATACCTTATCGTATTGGATAAGATATAATATAAGGTTTGCACTCAGAATTTCGTCTGGGTTTAACGTGGTGAGCACTAGCGTTTGGACGTTAGTACTTGCGGACTGAACACGTCGTTACCTTCGTGCGTACATCCCAAGCCTATCAAACGAGTCTTTTACTCGTGTCCTCAACGGAGTCTCTTTTTAGGCCGGGTTTCAAGCTTAGATGCTTTCAGCTTTTATCCCTTGGCGCGTAGCTGCTCGG
>Ga0326726_10000522_pt1 | contig 35620 bp, 36 predicted proteins | sample MHFenrmetagenome_2_FD_207603 | JGI IMG/M metagenome (GOLD analysis project Ga0326726, IMG submission 207603) | Lab enriched peat soil microbial communities from Michigan Hollow, Ithaca, NY, United States - MHF15MN | ecosystem: Environmental > Terrestrial > Soil > Wetlands > Peat | place: USA...
ACCTTCCCGCCACCCCCGACTTACGCCGGGAGTGGCTCATCTAATTGGAGGCCAACACTCGTATGACTCGAAGTCGAATCCGAAAGATGAAACGGGTCCAGTCCGTGGTGCGCGACCGCGCAATCATAACGGGCGTTCCTCTAGCTTCGGCGATCTCCGCGATTCTTGGGAGCACAACGCCGGTGTTCGCGCAAGAGAGCGCGGGCGTGCTCGAGCAGGTCGTGGTCACTGCGCAGAAGCGCGAGGAGAACCTGCAAAACGTCCCGCTGAGCATCCAGGTCATCGGAAGCGAACAGCTTGAGGAGCTGCACATCACGGGTTTCGATGACTACGTGAAGTACCTGCCCAGCGTGTCTTATCAGACCCTGGGGCCTGGATCTGCGCGCGTCTTCATGCGAGGCGTCTCAAGCGGCGACAACGGCAACCACTCAGGGCCCTTGCCAAGCGTCGGTCAGTATCTGGATGAACAGCCCATCACGACGATTCAAGGCGCGCTCGATATCCACATGTACGACATCGCGCGCGTCGAGGTGCTGGCAGGTCCGCAGGGTACGCTCTACGGCGCAAGCTCGCAGTCGGGAACGATTCGCGTCATCACCAACAAGCCCGATCCAACCGAATTCAAGGCGGGCTATGACCTGACCTACAACAGTCACGACCCGGGCGACCAGGGTTATACGGGCGAAGGCTTCGTCAATATCCCGGTGGGTCAGTCCGCAGCCGTGCGCCTCGTGGGTTGGTATGAGAAGGACGGTGGCTATATCAGCAACGTCGCTGGTACGCGGACCTATCGAACCTCCGACATTACGGTCAGCAACGCCGGCCGGGCGAAGAGCGACTACAACGACGTCGAGACCTCCGGGGGACGCGCCGCGCTGCGCATAGACCTGAACGACAGCTGGACCATCACGCCGACCGTGATGGGCCAGGAACAGAAGTCCAACGGTCTATTCGCGTTCGATCCCAGCGTGGGTGATCTCAAGGTGACGCACTTCTTTCCGGAGTCCTCCAAGGATCGCTGGTGGCAGGCGGCACTTACGGTCGAGGGCAAGATCAGCAAGTTTGACGTGGTCTATACCGGCGCTTACCTCAAGCGTGACTTCTTCAGCCAGCTGGACTACTCGGATTATTCCTATTTCTATGACCAGTTCACGGATTCCAATGGCAACTACTACGTTGGCAATTACTACTTCAACGATGCGGGTGACCTGATCGATCCGGGGCAATACATCCAGGGCCACGATGGATTCACAAAACAGAGCCACGAGCTGCGCGTGACTTCCCCGCAGGACCAGCGCTTCCGCTTCGTGGCGGGGTTGTTCTATCAGCGCCAGCAACACGACATCGAGCAGCGTTACAAGATTAACAACCTCGCGACCGTGTCCGAAGTCACGGGTTGGCCGGACACCTACTGGCTGACCGAGCAAGTCCGCGTCGACCGCGATTACGCGGCCTTCGGCGAAGTCAGCTTTGACTTCACCGATAAGCTGACCGGCACTGCGGGAATACGCTTCTTCAAGTCCAAGAACTCTCTCGAAGGGTTCTTCGGGTTCGGCCTGACGAACCCAACTGGCTCCCTAACCGGTGAGCCATCGTGTTTCTCGACGTCTGCCGTGAATGGCGGTCCGTGCACGAATCTCGACAAGGAGGTCGAGGAATCGGGCAATACGCCCAAGGTAAACCTGACCTATCGATTCACCGACAAGGCACTCGGCTACGTAACGTACTCAGAAGGCTTCCGGCCCGGTGGTGTGAACCGGCGCGGCACGTTCCCGCCGTATAAATCGGATTACCTGAAGAACTACGAGGTCGGCTGGAAGACGACGTGGGCGGACAATCGCTTGCGCTTCAATGGCGCGCTCTTCTGGGAGAAGTGGAATGACTTTCAGTTTTCGTTCCTGGGCGAGAACGGCCTGACTAATGTGACCAATGCCGGCGGCGCCGAGATCAAGGGCATCGAGATGGATGTGGGCTGGGCAGCAACTGCCAACCTCATGCTGTCCGCAGGTGCCACCTGGCTCGACCCGAAGCTCACCGATCCTTTCTGCCAGCGACTCGTAGACGACAACGATCAGCCCCTGTCGATCCAGGATTGCGCAGCGAACTTTCCGGATGATTTCGCTCCCAAGGACACCGAGCTGCCCATCACGCCGAAGTTCAAGGGCAATGTCATTGCGCGCTACACATTCAATGTGGGCCAGTTCGACGCGCACGTGCAGGGCGCTTACGTGTACCAGGGCGCTAGCCGATCGGCGCTGCTGCCAGCGGAGAACAGCATTCTGGGACAGCAGGACGCCTACGGTATCGCCGATTTCACTGCGGGGATTGAGAGGGATGGCATGTCGCTCGAGTTCTACATCAACAATGCCTTCGACGAGCGCGCGTCGCTGTATCGATATGCCGAATGCGATAGTGCGACTTGCGGCTCGGGCGTAGTCACGCCTGGAATCATCTATACAGGAACCAATGAGCCTCGTACGTTCGGCATCACGTTCGGACAGAAGTTTTGAGCACTCATCATCGCGATGCTCCAGACGCAGGCCGGGAGCATTCCCTTCTTGTGGGCCTCGTACTCTTGTTGGTCCTGACGCTGACCCTACCGGCCGCTGTACACGCCCAAACCCCGCCGCTCGCACCCGATATACCCAAGGAAAAATACGAGCAGCCGACAGCGCCGCTGGACTACATCAAGCGTGAAGCCATGATCCCGATGCGTGACGGCGTGAAGCTGCATGCGGTGATCGTGATTCCGAAGGACGCGAAGGGCACGCCCATCATCCTGACACGCACGCCTTACAACGCCTCCAAGCGCGCCGAGCGCAATCTCAGCACGCATATGCTCGCCACCCTGCCGCAGGGTGATGAGGTGTTCGTGGGCGAGGGCTACATCCGCGTGTTTGAAGACGTGCGCGGCAAGTACGATTCGCAGGGCGAGTACGTCATGACCCGGCCGCTGCGCGGTCCGCTCAACTCGAGCCCGGTCGATCACGCGACGGACGCGTACGACACGATCGACTGGCTGGTGAAGAACGTGCCGGAATCGAACGGCAAGGTCGGCATGATCGGTTCCTCGTACGAGGGCTTCACGGTGCTGATGGCGCTGGTCAATCCGCACCCCGCGCTCAAGGTCGCAATCGCGATGAGCCCGATGGTTGACGGCTGGAAAGGCGATGACTGGTTTCACTACGGTGCCTTCCGTCAGGTGAACTTCGATTACTTCACCGAACAGACCACGGTAAAGGACGAGGGCAAGTCAGTCATACGCGACGCGTATGACGACTACGAAGGATTTCTGCGCGCGGGTTCAGCGGGCGATTACGCGCGCAAGTTCGGACTCGATCGGCTGAACTTCTTCAAGAAGGTCTCCGAGCACCCCGCGTACGACGACTTCTGGAAGTACCAGGCGCTCGACGTGATCCTGGCGAAGGAGCCGCTCACGCCGCCGCGAATGTATGTCGCGAGTCTCTGGGACCAGGAGGACATGTACGGCGCTATCGCGACGTATGAAGCCACCGAGCCCAAGGACACCGGCAACGATCGCAATTACCTTGTGCTCGGCCCCTGGCGCCATAGCGGCGTGAACTACGAGGGTCGCGCGCTCGGCCCGCTCAAGTTCGAAGGCGACACGGCGTTACAGTTCCGGCGCGAGGTGATGCAGCCCTTCCTCGACCAGTATCTGAAGGACGGCGCCCCGCGGGCGCAGACGCCGCCGGTATTCGCGTATGAGTCCGGCACCGACGTTTGGCGGCGGCTCGACCGCTGGCCGCCCGACTGCGGCTGTACCGACCTGCCGCGACGCCTCTACCTGGGCCCCGACCTCCGACTGGCATTCTCCGCACCGGCGGGTGGCGCGGACGGCTTCGATGAATACATCTCCGATCCCGCGAAACCGGTGCCGTACACGACGCGGCCCGTGCGATTCCAGGACTCCGACGCCTGGCGACGCTGGCTGATCATGGATCAACGCGCGGTCGCCGATCGTACCGACGTTCTGACCTATACCTCGGAAGTGCTCACTCAACCGCTGCAGATCAGCGGCGCCCCGCTCGTCAACCTGTTCGCCTCCACTAGCGGCACGGACAGCGACTGGGTGGTGAAGTTGATCGACGTGTATCCGGACGAAGTGCCCTCACAGCCCGAGATGGGCGGCTATCAGCTCGCGCTTGCGATGGATATCTTCCGCGGGCGCTACCGCGACAGCTTCGAGCGCCCGGCTGCCATTCCGGCGGGGCAGGTGCAGCGCTATCGCTTCGCGCTCCCGAATGCGAATCACGTCTTTCTGCCCGGTCACCGGATCATGGTGCAGATCCAGTCGAGCTGGTTCCCGCTCTACGACCGTAACCCGCAGACCTACGTCGACAACATCTTCTTCGCCAAGCCGGGCGATTACCGCAAAGCCACGCAGCGCGTCTATCGCGGCGGCGACAACGCCACCTTCATCGAGCTTCCAATCGTCGGCTCACGTCGCTGAGCGTCAGTGCGTCTCGCTGCCGAGCGGCGAATACGTGCGCTCGATGAATGACGCCACGTTGTCGTGCAGAGCCTTCAGGTCCGCCTCACGTGCGTAAACCATGTGGCCTGATGGGTAGAAATGCGTCTCGATGTTGCCCCGCAGGGCCGGCTGGATCGGGAGCTGACGCAGCTCGTACAGCGCGGCGAAATAGGGCGTGGCGATGTCGTAGTAACCACCGTGCATCTGCACCTTGAGATTCGGATTCTGCTTCATCGCGACGGCGAGATCGGGCAGCACGTTGGTCGCGGCCTGCACCTTCTCTTGCGCGCCCGGCGGCTGGTGCAGGAAATCCCAGGTGCGCCAGATCGGAATGCTCGGCTTGTAGGTCTTCTTGTCGCCGAACTTGAGCGTGCCGCGGACGTAGTCATTGAACGCTGACACGTATGCGGAGGAAATCGAGGCCGACTGCGGGTCGTAGTCCGCCTCCTTGCTCATCGGGTCAATGGTGGGGCCGGAGAAGCGCGCGTCGAGCCGCCCGGCAGTTACATCGCTGCCGAGCAGTTGCTTCTCGAACTCGCCGCCGTTGATGCGCAGGTCAGCCTGCAGGATGTACTCCGTCGGCAGCCCGATGTAATCGTGCAGCTTGGCCGCAATCTCAGCTTTGCGCTCCGCTGAGAGCGTGCCCCCTGCCGCGAGCGCCTGCTGGTACTCACCCAGTGCGAAGCTTTCCACTTGTGGGAGCAGCGCCTCGAGCGATGCGGGCGGATTCGCCAGCTTGTGGTGATACCAGGCGGTCGCTGCGTAGGTCGGTAGTACCAGCGCGTAGGGCTGATCGACCCCCGGGTTGTACTGCGGCTCGTCGGGGCTGTTGTCAAAGCACAGGATCTGCGACAGGAGAATCACTCCATTGAAGTCGAGGTGCTTCTCGCTCTGCAGAACATTGACGAGCACCGCGGAGCGCGTCGTGCCGTAGCTCTCGCCGAAGAGATACTTGGGAGAGTTCCAGCGTCCATGACGCGACAGGAACTCGACGATGAAATTGGCGAAAGCCTGCGCATCCGGGTCCACGCCGTAAAATGCTTTTTCCTTGTCCTTGCCTCGCAGGTGTCCGAAACCGGTGCCCGGGGCGTCGATGAACACCAGATCACTCGCATCGAGCAGGCTGTACTCGTTATCGACGATCCGATACGGCGCCGCCGGCGTGTGTGAGTCGGTCTGCGTGATAACGCGCCTCGGGCCGAAGGCGCCCATGTGCAGCCACACAGTCGCCGAGCCGGGTCCGCCGTTGAAGATGAAAGTGATCGGGCGGCGCGGGTTCTCCTGCGCACCCTGCAGGTAGGCGACATAGGACATGCCGGCCTCGGGCGGCGGCGGATTCTTGCTCTCGTCAGGCGAGGGCGGATCGTTGTCGAGCGGGTCTTTGAGGTGAATCACGAGCATGCCGGCTTCCGCCAGGTAGGCAAGCTTGCGACTGCCGATGGTGACTGATCCCTGCGTCAGCTGTTTCTCGTCTTTGAGGTGACGGGGACTTTCGTTCTCCTGCGAAGCGTTGTCCGCCTTCGAATCGGCGTGCTCGGCGTCGGCGGTACCCGCGGTGCTGGTGGCCAGGCCAGTGACCGCGATAAACAAGAATGCAGCAATGAATGAGCGTGTGTGCATGAATTGTTAGCGGGCAGCACTTCGCGCGGCAGCGCTGACGCCTCGCCTCCAGCGGTGAAATTCGGGGCGTACCTTACCGTTCCGCGCGTCGCAGCGCCATGCTCAGGCGGGTCTTGGTTCCTCAGCGCCGACCGGCATGTCCGCGAGGGGATCATCGACACAGACCCGGAAGACGCAGCAGCCGTCGCCGTCCTGGAAGCGGCGCTCGCGCACCACGCGCACGCCGAGGAGGCGTGACAGCGTGCAGATCGACACGCTGCACAGTGCAGGGTGCGCGCGGGCGACCCTGAGGAATGGACAATTACGCTCGATCAGTAGCGGCACCTTGCCGCGCCACTTGACTTCCATGTACGCATCTTCTTCCTCGTAGAGGCCACGCAGTGCCTGGAGCCGCGCCTTGAGCGGCAGGCGCTCGAGCGTCGGCCGCCAGCGATGTACGCGCGCCTGCGTCATGCGCTCGAGTACTGCGAGTAGGGTCTTGGGTCCGCAACTCTGCGCCAGTGTCGCCACCAGCTCGCTGGACAAGGCATCGTAGCGCTTGGGGAAGACGTGCTCGCCGGCTTCGCTCAGGACGAACCGCTGCGCTCGCCGGCCGGGGCCGCGTAGCGTCCGCTCCTCGGCCGCGGCCATGACCCAGCCCCCTTCGAGCAGAGCGCCGATCTGCAGGCGCGCGGCTTCGTACGTGACACGCAGGCGCAGCGCCAGCTCGCGAATCGTCGCCGGTCCCTTGCGTTTGAGGGACTCGAGGAGGGGGCGGGCGGAAGCGGGTGGGCTAAGTTTGCGACTCATTGCTCTTGCCTGTCGAAGCGGACGCCGTGAATCGGGTACCCACACCAAAGCGATACACCAGCGAGCCGCCGAACCAGCCCCCGATCAGCAATGCCACTAGGCCGAACGCTGAAAGTGCGATCGCCACGCTCGATGGCGGGCTGTGCTTGCGCAGGGCGAGGCTCGCGAGGAAGAGGGAGAACGCTGTCAACATATAACTGAGGTGAAGAATGAGTGTCCTCTGCGCGGGGCCTGGGATCGGCCGCAGAAACGCCTCCGTGGCCCCCGCGAGGAGGGCAAGGGTGCCCGCGAGAAGTCCGGCGACGAGCGCATGGTGGCTCCAGATCCACCACGAACCGTCGCCGGTGAAGACCGCCGCAGCATCGGTGGCCACCGCGGCCGACCAGAACGCGACCGGAAAATGGGCGAGCGCCGGGTGCAGCGGATGTTGAGTCAGCTTCAAAGGGTCCCGGTCAGATCAGGCCCAGCACGCCGGCGACCAGGATCAGGAACGCCGCCACCGCCAGCAGCGCGTGACCCGCCACGAAACCGGTGGGCAGCGGTCGCTTGCGCGCGTGAAAGCCGAGTGCGAGCGTGAAGCCGCCGACCGCAGCGATCAGGAAAAGATACAACGCCCAGCGCGCCGGATTCCCGGCTCCCTGCCTGAAGACTGCGAGCAGCAGCAGGATCAGGCCCGTAGCCGCGAATGCGCCGTGAATGAGCGCCACTCCTACCGAGGGCGTTCGGCCCTTGAAAACGCCGATGGCCATGGTCAGTCCCGCGACCGCCGCTGCAGCGAATACCACAAGTGCCCACGTCAACATGGAGATCCCCTTCGTTATTTATACAAGTGTGTACTTGTATAATTCTTATACACCCGCAAGCGTCCCTGGCGCAAGCCGCCGCCCTGTGGCAAGACGTCGTCGGCGTTCAGAACGCGCTCTTCACCACGCCGCCATCCACGCGGAGTGCTGCGCCAGTCGTGGCCGAGGACAGCGGACTCGCCACGTAGACGACGAGCGCGGCCACTTCATCCGGATGGGCAAAGCGCTTGATGAGAGAGGTTGGGCGTCGCGTCTTGAAGAACTGTTCCTCCATTTCCGCGACCGACTTCATGCCGAGGCGCTTCGCCATCTCCGCCGTGCGTGGATCGTCAAGGTCGCGCGTCGGGCCCGGCAGGATGCTGTTCACGGTGATGCCGGTCTGTGCCACGGTCTCGGCGATGCCGCGCGCGACGGCGATCTCGGCCGCCTTGCTCATGCCGTAGTGAATGCTTTCGACGGGAATCTGCAGCGCACTCTCGCTCGAGATGAAGATGATGCGGCCCCAGTTCTTCCTCTTCATGCCGGGCAGGTAGTAGCGCGCAAGGCGCACCCCGGACATCACGTTGAGCTCGAAGGTGTCGTACCAGTCCTGGTCCGTGCTCTGCAGGAATTCCTTCGGCATGAAGCGTCCGACGTTGTTGACCAGGATGTCGACGTCGGGAAAGGCCTTGGCCAGCCGCGCCGCATCTTCGGCTTTGCTCATGTCGCCGACGAAGGTGAGCGGGGCGCGCCCGGTAGCCTCTTTGAGCGACGCGACAGCCTTGTCGACGGACTCCTGCGTGCGCGCGTTGATGATGACCTGCGCATGCTCCTGCAGCAGCGCCTTGGCCGTGGCGTAGCCGATGCCGGCCGTGCTGCCCGTCACGAGCGCCGTCTTGCCTTCGAGCTTGAGATCCATGGCCATACTCACATTGGGACTGGCGACGCTCAATGCTGTGACAACTGCAGCGACTGCAACAACTGACGTCTTCATTTGCTTGTGCTCCGCGGGGCTGGTAAGAAGGGGCGTGTCCAGATGAACTAGTTTAACCTTCACGCAGTTTCGGACACTTTACCCTTCCGGCCTGATCGTCCGGCATCGAAAGGAGATTCCATGCGCGTACCGGCACTGCATCACTCGCTGCTCTCCGTTCTCCTTTTACTCGGTTCCGTTGCGCTTCCGGCTTACGCGGCAGCCCCGTCGAGTGACGAGGCGATGGTCACCTGCAAGGATGGGTCGACCTCCAAAGGTGGCCAGGGGGCGTGTAGTCACCATGGTGGCGTAGCGACCGAGAAGGACGCCACCGCGAAGTGCAAGGACGGCACCTACTGGTACAACAAGGAGCACAGCGGTGCTTGCTCGGACCACGGCGGCGTCGACAAGTGGCTCGATAAGAAGTGACGGTCTGAAGTCGAGGTAGTCCTGCTTCCCGGCCGCAGTTGGCGGCTGTGAACGACCAATCATCCGGGCCAGCGTCCGCTGGCCCGGCCTTCTTGTTGCGTTTCCATTCGTCCCGGTATTACATCCCGCCTCGTCAGCGGCGACTTCCCGGGGATTCTTTCGTGCGCGATCCCAGCACGGCCATTCTGACCACTCACGTGGGTAGCCTGGTGCGCCCACCGGAGCTGCGCCGCTATATCGGCGCTATCGAGAGCGGCATCGAGGTGGACCCGCGTGCATTCGATGCTTGTCTCGAGCGCACTGTCGCGGAAGTTGTGCAGAAGCAGGCCGAGGTTGGAATCGACATCGTGAGTGATGGTGAGTTCGGCAAGTTCCGCAGCTGGTCGTGGTACATCATCGATCGGCTGGCCGGATTCGAGCAGCGCCCGGTGCTCAATCCCGACGGCACGCCGAGCGCAGGCTCCCTGCGCGGCGTACGTACGCGCGAGGCGGCGCTGTTTCCGGAGTTCTACGCCGAGTACTTCCACACTCAGGGGTTTGCCAGCCCTGGTGCGATCGTATGTGTCGGTCCGATCCGCTACCAGGGGCAGGAGGCCATTGGCCGGGACATCCAGCACCTGAAGGCCGCGCTGCGAAGCGTCACGGTCGTGGCCGGGTTCGTTCCTGTAGTGGCGCCTGGAAGTGCGATGCCCGTCTACGTAGACGAGTACTACGGCAACGAGGAGCGATTCCTGTATGCGCTGGCCGAGGCGATGCACGAGGAGTACCGCGCGATCATCGATGCGGGGCTCCTGCTGCAGGTTGATGACGCTTTCCTGCCGTTCATGTGGGACATGGCGTTTGCCGAAAAGAGCCTCGCGCAATACCGCGACTGGGCGGAACTGCGCATCGAGGTCCTCAATCACGCGCTGCGCGGGTTGCCACAGGAACGCATCCGGTATCACATCTGCTGGGGCAGCTTCAATACACCGCATGTCGTTGACATCCCGCTACGGGATATCGCCGATCTGGTGTTGAAGGTGAATGCCGGGGCCTACTGCATCGAGATGGCGAACCCGCGTCATGAGCACGAATGGCGCCTTTGGGAGAAAGTGAAGCTGCCTGCCGGCCGCAAGCTTGTTCCGGGCGTCATCAGTCACGCGACCAACGTCGTCGAGCACCCGGAGCTGGTAGCTGAGCGCCTCGTTCGCCTGGCAAGGCTCGTCGGACGGGAGAACGTGATCGGCGGTACCGATTGCGGCTTCGCCCAGGGGCCGCACGTGCAGCGCGTACACCCCACGATCATGTGGGCAAAGCTCGCCGCGCTCGCGGAAGGCGCGCGTATCGCCTCCCGCGAGCTGTGGAACTGAAGCGCAGGTCTACTTGGTGGGCGTAGTGCCGTCGGGACGGTTCATGGGCCCATGCATGCCCATGCCCGGACCCACGGGGCAACCGCCGGGCGTCTGTTGGCAATACGCTCGCATCTCGTTGCGACAGTCGGCGATCGACTTGTCGGAGCGCAGGCACGCGGCCATCTTCTCGTGCATCACGGCCATTTTTTCCCGAGTCTCCTTGGACGGCTCGGCAGTGGCCGGCGGCTGCGGCTTGTCTTCGGCCATCGCCGCAGTCACACCAGAGAGAACGATCGAAACCATGAGGCTTCGCAGGATCAGCTTGGACGTCCTTCGCATACTCATTCAGGTCTCCCGACGCAGGGTCAAGCACGCACGGGGCGCGCATTCGTTGAGTGAATCTGCGTCCGTTAGAGTATCGCGCACATACGCAGTTCCCGCACGGATGATCTCGCGCGGCCGGAGTCTGGCCTGATGCGCCGACCCCGGGCGCGACCGATCCTCGTCTGGCCCTGGCGGCAGGGCAACGAGGTGCAGCTCTTGAGGGAAGGCGAGCAGTTCTTTGCGCGCATGCTCGGGGCCATTGAAGCCGCCCGCCAGTATGTGCTGCTTGAAATGTATCTCCTCGAGTCGGGAATCATCGCCAGTCGCTTCATCGAGGCGCTGGCGCGCAGTGCCGCGCGAGGAGTGCACGTGGCCGCCATCTTCGACGGCTACGGTTCACTGGGACTGCTCGCCACGGATCGCGCGCGTCTCATGCAGGCCGGAGTGCAACTGCAGATCTACAACGGCCTGCATTGGCGCAAGTGGTTGCGCAATTTCATGCGCAATCACCGCAAGCTCCTGCTCGTCGATGGTGAGACTGCGTTCATCGGGGGGGCGGGGCTTACGGATGCCTTTGCGGTGGCTGGGGCCAGAGGCACGCCATGGCGGGAGATCATGCTTCAGGTCTGCGGACCGGCGGTAGGCGACTGGCAGGCCGCATTTCTGCAGACCTGGAACCGCGAAGCAGACGAGCTGGCTCTTCCCCCGCCACAGAATCGTGCGGAGCGGGCGCAGGGCGTACCGGGCCGGGTGGTGCTCAGCGCGGGATGGCGTCGTTCGCCGCTTGCGAACGAAGTTGTAACACGGATCCGCACCGCGCGGCGACGTGTGTGGATCATGAGCGCCTATTTCGTGCCATCGCGCCGCTTTCGCAAGGCCATGCGCCAGGCGGCGCGTCGTGGAGTCGACGTGCGCCTGCTGGTACCGGGTGCGCTCACCGATCACCCGTGGGTGCGGTACGCGGCTCGGCGCTTCTACGGCCGCATGCTGCGCAAGGGCGTGCGGATCTTCGAGTATCAGCCGCACATGCTGCACGCAAAGATGACCCTGTGCGACGACTGGGCCTCGATCGGCTCGAGCAACCTCGATCGCTGGGGCTTCAAATGGAACCTGGAAGGAAACCAGGAGATCGATGCGGCACCGTTCGCGGACCTGCTCGCGAGCTCGTTCGAGGATGATCTTAGCCGTTCCAGCGAGCTTGATACACATCGCTGGCGTCAGCGGCATTGGCTCGATCGCGCGCGCGAATCGGTGGCTGGGGCTCTCGATCGCTGGGCGGAACGCTGGCGTCCGCCGCCGCCCTGATCGGATAACATGACGGGCCGGATGCTTCAGGAGGCCACTGCGTGACCGTAATTACCAGCATCGCCGATCTGCGTGACCTTGCGCGCAAGCGCATTCCACGTGCGATTTTCGACTATGCCGATCGCGGCTCCTACGACGAGGTGACCCTGCGCCGCAACCGTGCCGACCTCGAGGCGATCGCCTTGCGCCAGCGCGTGGCGATCGACGTGTCGGCGCAGTCCCTCGCCACCACCCTCGCGGGCCAGGCCGCCACCATGCCGCTCGGTATCGCGCCCACGGGGCTTACGGGCCTCTTCTATCGCAACGGTGAGATTGTCGGCGCACGGGCGGCCGAAGCTTTCGGGATTCCGTTCTGCCTGAGCACGCTGTCGATCTGCTCGATCGAGGATGTGCGCGCCGCCGTGACGCGGCCCTTCTGGTTTCAGGTCTACCTGATGCGCGACCGGGAGTTCAACAAGGCACTGCTCGCGCGCGCGCGGGCGGCAGACTGCCCGGCGATCGTATTGACGCTCGACCTGCAGGTGCAGGGTGTGCGTCGCAACGATCTCAAGAATGGTCTCGCGGTTCCGCCGCATCTCACGCTGCGCAATGCCTTCGAGATCGCCATGCGGCCGGCCTGGGCGCTGGGCGTGCTGTTCGGCAAGCGCCGCACCTTTGGCAATCTTGAGGGCCGCTTGGAGGGTGCGCGCGGCCTCGCCACGCTGTCGCAGTGGATCGCGACGCAATTCGATCCCACGGTGAACTGGAAGCATGTGGAGTGGGTGCGCAACCAGTGGCCGGGCAAGCTGATTCTCAAAGGCATACTCGATGCCGAGGATGCGCGACAAGCGTGCGCCACCGGTGCCGACGCCATCGTGGTATCGAACCACGGAGGCCGGCAGCTCGATGGCGCGCCGTCGACGATCGCGGCCCTGCCGCAGGTCGTCGATGCCGTCGATGGACGGTGCGAAGTGCTCCTCGATGGCGGTGTGCAGTGCGGCCAAGACGTCCTGCGCGCTCTCGCCCTGGGTGCCCGCGGTTGTCTCATCGGCAAGTCGTTTCTCTATGGCCTGGCAGCGATGGGCGGCGAGGGCGTCACGATGGCGCTCGATCTCATTCGCAAGGAGTTATCCGTGTCACTGGCGCTCACCGGATGCAACGACGTGCGGACCGTCGACCGCCGTATCCTGTTCCGCGCTGCATAGGGTGCAACTCTGGCTCCGCTTACGGTCAAAGTGCTCCTGTAATGTCTCCAAGACGGGCTTTCGGCTTACTGTGGCTGGGAATTCTCTTCGGCGCGCCCGCGCTTGTCCGCGCGGATGATGTGCGTGAACGCCAGCTCGAGCTCGATGTCGAGCAGCTGCGACGCGACCTGCAGGCGCAGGCGCGCCGCATCGATCAGCTTGAGCGAAGCTCGATGCGCTCGACGGAGCGCTCGATATCGGCCGCCTCACAGAATGCGCCGCTGGCCCCACCCAAAGTGCCGCCGTGGCTCGTGGCGGCGAACTGGGAGCGCATTCATCCCGGGATGGGCACGGCCGAAGTCACGAAAATCCTCGGACCGGCGACCGCAGAACGCCCCGGCGAGGGACAGGCGACGTACCTCCTGTATGCACTTGAAATCCAGGAGGGCGTTTTCCTGGCGGGGCGCGTCGAGCTGCAGTCAGGCAAGGTAAACGCAGTTCAAAAGCCGGCGCTGCGCTGAGCGCTCCGGCCGCGCCTTGTCGATCCGGCGCGCTCGGAGCAAGATTTCGCATCCAACCGCTACGAAACGGGAACGGTCCAACAGAGGTGGCCATGGGCAGGAAATTCGACAATATCCTCGGCACGATCGGGCACACGCCGGTCGTGAGGATCAACAAGCTGGCCCCCGCGCACGTCAACCTCTACGTCAAGATCGAGGCCTTCAACCCGATGGGCTCGGTCAAGGACCGTCTGGCGCTCGGCATCATAGAAGACGCCGAGCGCCGCGGAACGCTGCGCCCGGGTCAGACTGTCATCGAAGCCACGAGCGGCAATACCGGCATCGGGCTGGCGATGGTGTGCGCGCAGAAAGGTTACCCGCTGGTGGTGACGATGGCGGAAAACTTCAGCGTCGAGCGGCGCAAGATGATGCGCTTTCTCGGTGCGAAGGTGGTGCTCACACCCGCAGCGCTGAAGGGCAGCGGCATGCTCGCGAAGGCCGTTGAGCTCGCCGAGACGCACGGCTGGTTCCTGTGCCGGCAGTTCGAGAACGAAGCCAACGCCGACATGCATTCGCGGACCACGGCCCCGGAGATTATCGAAGCCTTCGAAGGCGAGAAGCTCGATTACTGGGTCACTGGCTTTGGCACCGGCGGCACCCTGAAGGGTGTCGCGCGTGTGCTGCGCAAGGAGCGGCCGGATACGAAGGTTATCGTGTGCGAGCCCGACAACTCGCAGCTTCTCGGCAGCGGGATACCGCAGGCGCGCGGGCCCGACGGGTTGCCCTCGGGCAGCCACCCGCTGTTCCGCCCGCACCTCATGCAGGGCTGGAGCCCGGATTTCATTCCCAAGCTCACGGAAGATGCGGTCAAGATGAAACTCTTCGATCAGATCATGCCGATCAACGGTGCGGACGCGATGAAGTGCTCGCGCGATCTTGCGCAGAAGGAGGGCATCTTCGTCGGCATCACCGGCGGCGCGACCTTCGCCGGCGCGCTGCAGGTGTGCAAGTCGGCACCGAAAGGCGCGAACATCCTGTGCATGCTGCCCGATACTGCGGAGCGTTATCTCAGCACGCCGCTGTTCGCAGATATTCCGGCGGACATGACGGAGGAGGAGATCAAGGTCTCCCGTTCGACGCCGAACTATCGATTCGACGTGTCCGCGCCCGCACCTGCGCCCGAACAGCAGCCGCAGGCGGCGAGCGCGCCGCCGCCCGTGGAGACCGATGCGGCCACGTTCGTCGAGAAGGTCATTGGCGATCGCGCGCAGCCGGTGGTGATGTTCGCGCTCGAATGGTGCGAGTTCTGCTGGTCGGTGCGTCGCATGTTCGGCAAGTACAAGATTCCCTATCGTTCGGTCGATCTCGACTCGGTCGAGTACCAGAAGGACAATCGCGGCGGGAAGATCCGCGCGGCACTCACCGCCAAGACCACGGTCGCCACGATTCCGCAGATCTTCGTCGGCGGCGAGTTCCTGGGCGGCGCCACGGACATCCTGCAGGCCTGCAAGGAAGGGCGCCTGCAGAAACTCCTGGCGGCGAGCCAGGTGAAATACGACGAGTCCGTGCGCGACGATCCCTTCAGCTTCCTGCCGACCTGGCTCCACCCGCGTTAGAAGGTGTGAGGTTTGCAGGTTGAGGCCGGATACTCGTCCCCTCAGCCCGACACGAACGAAACCTTGGCGAACACCGGACGTCATCGTTCGCGCTGCACGGTCACGCATCGTTCGCGTAACCAGGCAGGACGGGCCTCGGGAGACGAGTACCGGGCCGCAACCTGCAAACCTGACGTCCCGTCACTGCGACATCTTCCGCGCCCGCGACAGAACCTGATTGCGGGGCAACCCGCATCGACACTCAGAACCGCCGCGGGCGGGCGCTCCAAGAACCAACGTGTGTCGCGGACTGTTCGCTATCCAGTAGTTCGGTGAGCCCCGCCCCCCGGTTGTTCGGGACCCGGTGCGAAGAAGCGCCGGGTCGCTACAGAGATTCAACGCAGGAATACCTCAACCAACCACCTTTGGGAGAACGAAGATGAGCACAGTGATTAAGTTCAATCGCGGGGCGCGGCAGATCCTGATTTCAGGGCTCGCCGTAGTCACGCTGGGTTTCGCCTGGACGAGCACGTTCGCGGCTTCGCCTGACGAAACTTCGAGCATTACGGTGAGCTATGCAGAGCTCGACTTGTCGCAGGCCGCTGGCGCCCAGATCCTGTACAACCGCATCCAGCAGGCAGCGTTCGAGGTCTGCAGCGGCTTTACGGGCCCGTTCAGCGTCATCCGTACTAAGGCGAGCCCTTGCTACAAGAACGCCGTGTCAAACGCGGTGGCGCAGATCAACAGCCCTCGGCTGTCCGCTCTGCACCGTGCGCGCACCACGCGTCTTGCCAGCAATTAGTCTGCGTTCGGCAAGTGGGCAGGATCAGCCTGCCCACTTGCTTTCTGCCTTGCTTCCAAGGCTGGGGCGGGACCACGCGCTAGCGAACGCGACCCTAGAAATCTTCGATACCACCGATTTGCAAAGCCCGCCTGCGATTACTGACCACCTGGTTACAGGTATCCACTGCAGGAATTCCCTACAACCCAATCGAGGAGAGGAACGTGGATAGAAATATTGTGTTACAACGCGGGGCGCGGCATGTGCTGATTGCTGGGCTGGCTACGATCACCCTTGGCCTTGCTTCTACGAGCTTCGCATCCGGGTCTGATGACGGTGTGCGTAAGCAGACCGTGAGCTTTGCCGAGCTCGATCTCACCAAGCAGGCAGGCGCCGAAGCCCTGTACGAGCGCATCAAGAGAGCGGCCTTCGCGGTCTGTGGTGGCTACGAGACTCCGCTGCCCGGGATCTACACGGCGAAGAGCCGTTGCTTCAAGACAGCCGTCAATGAGGCGGTCGCGAAGGTCAACTCGCCCTTGCTGACCGCTCTGCATCAGAATCAGAACACGCGCGTCGCGAGCAAGTGATCGGGTGACTCACCCAATAGGGGCGGGAGATTTCGACTCCCGCCCTTCTTTTTTTGCCTGCGATAGGTGTTCCGCGCGCTGCCATCGATCGCACATCACGCGTCTGACCAGCAACCAGGCCGGACTGGGCAACCGGGCTGCGATATCTCGCCCACTCGGCACAGATACCCAGTGCAGAAACCCTACTAACCCTTCTATTGAGGAGACCAACGTGGAAAAGACAATTGTGCTGCAGCGCGGGGCGCGACAGGTGTTGATCGCTGGCCTTGCGACGGTCGCCCTGGGCCTGGCTTCCACCAACAGCTTCGCGTCGACGTTTGATAACGGCGTGCGCCAGGTGAAAGTGAGCTACGCCGAGCTCGATCTGAGCAAGCAGGCTGGCGCCCAGGCTCTGTATGGACGCATCAAGCAGGCGGCTCGCACCGTCTGTGGCAGCAACGACAGCATGCCGTGGAACCAGATTGACACCAACCGTTGCATCAAGACTGCAGTGAACGACGCAGTGGCGAAGGTCAATGCACCCTTGCTGACGGCTCTGCACCAGAGCCAGAACACGCGCCTGGCGAGCAAGTAACACAGGTGCGGCTGCCCCGAATCGGGCGGGCGCTTTTCGAGCAGCACGGAATGTACGAGTCCTGTATTCCGAGTTGTGCGCTGAGCCCCGCCCTTTCTTCTGGCTCCAAAATGGGACGATGTCCATGAACGATCAAATCATTCGCTGGAACTCGCATGCTCATCGCGCGGCGTTTACCAAGCGCTCGCACTGGGCACCGGGCCAGACGGCCTTCGCTATTGCGCTCCGCAACGCCTGGGGGTTGAATGCCCTCACGATCAAGGCCGTACGCTCGCGGGGAAAGGAGAGCGCTTGGCTCGGTTACGGCCAACAACTACGACTGGATGCAGAAACGGCATTGCGACTTTCGGCCTCCTCTTGGTCAGCGGCGCGTCACTCGCAGCCCCGGCCGGAAGCGATGTCGTGACGTGTGCTGGCCTGCAGCAGGCGCGGGTAGCGGATGGCGCGCCCTGGCGCTGCCGGGCTGCACTGCAAGCCAATCATTCGTATCTCGCTGAGGTCGCGCGCCAGACTCGCGACATCACGCTCGAGCTCATCGGGCCGAATGGCCAGCGCGTCCTCAAAGTGGACTCGCCAACGCGCCGCCAGGGACCCGAGCTTCTGTTCCAGATCCCGCACGTGGCCGGCAACTACACGCTGGTGCTCGACGCGGCGGACCAGAGTGTACCGCCGGCCATCGTCGAACTGCGGTTTCGCGAAATGCCCGAAGCGGCGCCGCAGTCCGCGCTCGCACGCGGGATGAGCGCAATGACAACGGCGGCCGCGACCGTCGAGCAACCCGGCAAACAGACCTTGCAGCGCCAGGCGGCGCTGCTGCGCTCGGCTGTCGCCGAGCTTCATGCAGCCGGTGCCCACGCGCAGGAAGCCGAAGCGCAGCTGCGTACTGCGGCGCTCAATTACTGGTCGATTCTCGAGTGGCCGCCGGTGATCGCCGCAGCACGGGAGGCCAGGCGCCTCTACGACACGCTGCCGGATCCGGTCATGTCGGCGCAGGCCGCTTTACTAGAAGCCATCACGTTAATCGAAGTGCGCCAGGCACCGCAGAGCGGAGCTCGCGTGGCGCCCAAGGCGGGTCGTACTCCGCTCGACGAAGCTGTGGACCTGCTCGAGACCGCGGCGAGCCAGTTTCATCGTGCGGGCCTCGCCTATGATGAAGCCGTCGCTACCAACTACCTCGGCATTGCGCTCTACAGTAAGGGCCGGCATGCGCAGGCCCGCGAGCGTTACGCGGCCGCGGCGCGCCTGTTCGGTCAGCTGCGCGAAGCGCCGGATGAGGCGATGGCGCTGCAGAACATCGCGGTGCTCGACTTCGACGCCGGCGACTATGCCGAGGCGGTCGCGAGCTACAAGCGCGAGCTGCCAAAGCTCGATCCGGTGCGCGACCGCGAATCGTACGTCACCGTTCTCAACAATCTCGGGCTCGCCCAGTCCGTGCTGGGGAATACGGACGAGGCGATCACGACCCTGTTGAGAGCGCTGCCGCTCACGCAGGCAGATACCCAGGTGTCGGAACGCAGCCGCGTGTACCACAATCTGGGCCGTACTTATCTCAATCTCGGCGACGAAGAGCGCGGCAGAACATTCGCTGAGCAGGCCCTGAAGCTGCGCCAGTCCGCCGCAGGCCAGGACCGGCGCGGACTGCTGACGAGCCTGCTGCGAGTCGGCGATCTGTATCGCGAGGAAGGCGATACGCAGCGCGCCCTGAAGCTGCATTTGCAAGCGCTCGACAGCGCGAGCTCGCCGCAGGAGAACATCCGCGTGCTGCTCGCTGTCGGCCAGGATCAGATGGCCGCGGGCACCGCCGCTGCCGCCATCACGACCTACGAGCGCGCACTCAAGCTCGATCTTCCGACGGATTGGCCGGCACGAACGTCGGTCACCGGTGCATACGGCTATGCGCTGAGTCGCTCGGGCCGTAAGGAAGGTCGGGCACTCCTGCTCAAGGCGGCACAGACTCACGCTGCAGTGGGCGATGATGAGTTGGCCGCGCAGGACTACTACTTGCTGGCGGCGGAGGAGGAGCGCGCCGGGGAGTACGAATCGGCGCTCAGGAACGTCGGCAAGGCACTCTCGATGTTCAACTCGCAGCGCCTGCGCGCCGTGAACCCGGATCTGCGCGCCACGTACGTGGCGAATAGGGCGGCGGCCTACGAGCTGCAGGCGGGCCTTTACATGAGTCAGTGGGAGCGCGCTCAAGGCACGGCCGACCGCAACCGTTTTGCCTCCGCGGCGCTCTCGAGCGTCGAGCTGTTGCGCCAGCGCGCGCTCGATGATTTCCGCCAGTTTGCACTACAACCGGGGCAGGGCAGCGCTTCCGGCGCGGCGGCCCTGGTAGAGCTCGATTCACGTCTGGCGACGAAACGGCACCGCCTGGCGTTCTTCCTGGATCAGGAAAAACCCGACCCTGAGCGCATTGCGAACCTGCGGCGCGAGATTGCGTTGCTCAGAACCGAGCTCGACGTCGCGCAGGTCAAGGAGAGCAGTCGCGCGGGCGCGGCAGAGCCTGCTGCCGCGAAGCTTTCGATCGCCGATGTTCAACGCTTCCTGGCCGCTGATGCGGCGCTGGTCACCTGGCTGCCAGGGGAAGGACGCAGCTGGATCTGGTGCATTACGCGAACCAGCGCCAATGCATACCCCCTCGCGGCGGGCCTCGATCTCGAGGCGGCCGCCCGGGAGCTGCATCGGATCTGGAGCCGCCCGCCGACGGGTGCCGCGACTTCTGACCGGGAGATCAAGGCTAGCGAGGTGATCCTTGGACCGGCGGGCATGCAACTCGCGGGTCAGGAGCGCATCGTGGTGATCGCCGACGGCGCCCTGCGCGCGATTCCGCTTGGCGCACTCTGGGTCACGGGTGCGGCTGGCGGTAAGGCGCATCGGCTGGCCGAGAGCGCTGTCGTCTCCTACCAGGCGGCCCTGAATCGCTGGACCGACCTGCCGGGCAAGGCCGCCAAGGCCGAAGCCAGACCTCGCATTCTCCTGGTCGGTGATCCGGTACTGATTGGCGAGACCAACGGTTCCACTTCGGTGGCACAGCTGCGCGGCACATCAGGGCCCGATGTAACGCCTGCGTTGCAGCGGCTGCCGGGCTCCCGCCGCGAAGTCGAAGGTATAGTCGGCATGGCCGACGGCTGGCACGCCGACGTACTGCTCGGCGACGCGGCTACGAAGGCTGCAGTACTCGCGCAGCCGCTCGGTACCTTTCGGGTGCTGCATTTCGCCACGCATGCACGCCTCGACGTGCATGATCCGCAGCTCTCCTCGGTCCTGCTGTCGAGCCGCCAGGCCGATGTCGGCCGCACTACCTCTGCGCTCAGCCTGCGTGAGATCATCGGCCTCGGCCTGCATGCTGACGCGGTTGTGCTGAGCGCGTGCGAAGGGTCGCTCGGCAAGGAGTATCGTGGCCAGCTGTCCTTCGGTCTGTCGGAGGCCTTTCTGCTGGCGGGTGCCAACAACGTGCTAGGGACGCTGTGGCAAGTATCCGATGCGGCCACGGCCAGGTACATGCAGAGCTACTACGACAACTACCTGCGCCGCGGCCTGTCCGCGAGCGCAGCGGCCCAAGCGGCCGCACGTGTGATGATGAATGATCCGGTGTACGGCGACCCCTTCTACTGGGCCGGGTTCGTCGTACTGGCATCCTGAGGCAGATCAGTCACTGAGAATGCCGTGGAACAAGAATTAAGGAGCCATATATGAAAATCCGCACAATCCTGCTTCTGTCCTCGTTGGTCGCAATTGCTTCCTGTGACTGCAGGGTCGGCTACTCGCCCCTGACCCCGAATCCCAACTACTCCGTCAAGGAAAAGCCCGATCATCCGTACACAGTGTGCGCGGTGGACGGGGACCAGAAGGAAGGGCGCAAGGAGTCTCACGCGAGATTCCAGCTCGCTCTTGGCGATGAGATCCTGATCACAAAAGTCGCGCCCGTGACCGATGTGACGTTCGTGATGTACCAGAAGCGCGGCGGCGAAGTCAGGAACAAGGAAACGGTCGCAATGGTGGCATGCTGCAACGGACAGGTGCTCAGCGCCGCGGGGGACTTCACGTACAGCCCGCCAGGCGATTCGGCAGACAAGACCCTCAAGCTGGTCAAGATACAGAAGGACATCGGCGATCGGCCTGCCGGCTGCAACAAGGATGGAACCAAGGACGTCATCTCGATCAACTTCTGCTCAGCCGATAAGGAAGGCGGATGGACGTGCACGGACACGAAACCTCCACACGGCTCCGGGGCTCACGCGGAAGGCTAACGCCGCGAAGGTTGCACGCGTATGATTCGGCCAGTCACATCACTTGCCTCCTATCGCAGGCACCGGGCTGTGAGCACCAACAGTACGGCCGCCGAAGTGAATGAGGCCGCTGCGCGTGAAGCGCAGCGGGCCAAAGTCAGCGTCTCGACCATCGAGGCGCTCATTGCGCGCAACTACTCGGGCCTGCGCCTGTTGATCCAGCGGCGCACAGGCGATCCGCACCTCGCGGCGGACTTGCTCAACGATGCCGTGTGCACGACCTGGGAGAAGTGGCAGGCGGGTGCGGTCGAGCGTCCCGAGCTCATCGCCGGCTACATCTTCCAGGTCGCGATGAACTTGCTGCGCAATCAGCGGCGCAAGCTCGCGGAGCGGCCGGAAAAGCGCGCCGATCCAGATCAGCTCGATGCGCTGGCCGATCCGGATTCCCTCCGCGATCGCGCGCTGGAGGAGAGCGTCGCCGCGCGGGTGCGCCGGCTCCTGAAGAGCATGACCACGCCGCGAGATCGGCTGGTGCTGACGCGCTTCTATCTCGAGGAAGTCGACAAAGAGTCGATCTGCAACGAGCTCGGGCTCGAGCCGCTGCAGTTCGACAAGATCCTGCATCGCGCGCGCGGCAGGTTACGCGAATTGATGGAGTCCCAGGGCTTGAGAAAGACCGACCTGTTCTCAGTCCTGGTGCTCATGTGACTCGTGCTTATTGGAGGTTGCAGCCATGACGGTCCAGAACACGCTCAAGGATGATCCGGCAATCGCCAGCCGCTACCTGGCGGATCAGCTCACGCCTGAGGAACGCGATGCGTTCGAGGCCGAGCTGCTCAAGAGTCCCGAGGTGGCGGAGGAGCTCGAGGCTACGGCGCGGCTCAAGGTTGGACTGGCGCACCTGCAGGACAAGGGAGAATTATCGAAGCTCGCCGGACAGAAGCCCTGGTTCCAGCGCCCCACGTTTCTGGCTGCAGCGGCGATGGTGCCGCTCGCGGCCATCGGGCTGCTGCTCGTGCGCACGGCCCTCATGTCACAGCCCGATCTGCTGGTGGCGTCACCCGCGGCGCTCGTCGATCAGTCCGGCACCGGGCTGCAGCTCGGCCAGACGCACCCGATCGAGCGCCTGCGCGGCAGCAGCTATGATCTGCAGTTCACGCTGCCGGAGCATCACGAAGCGATCGAGTTGCGCGTACGTCCGGCAGCGGTGAGCACCGCAGGCCGTTACAACGTCGCCCTCTCGCAGATCCAGGATTCCGGCGCCAGCGCTCCCGTGGCGACGCTCAAGGGTCTGCAAGCCACTTCCGATCAGTTTGTGAGCATGTATGCCGACTCGGCGCTGTTGAAGCCCGGTCGCTACCAGCTCGTCGTCACGCCCGTCGGCAGCCTCTCTTCCGACCAGGAGATCTTCCTCATTCGCGTGCGTCCGCCCGGTAGCGAGACGAGCGACGCAGAGTAACGCCGAGCACTGCCGGCGCGAGGATTCGCGCCAGGTCCGGCATCACTCCAATCCGTCCATCGGCTCCCGTGCCGCTCGTGCCGAGCGCCGGATCACTGAGGATCTCTCGCAGGCGCTGTGGGCTGAGCCGCCGCCCCGACTCAGCCTGCGCCATGACACCCTGCACGATGAGCGCGACGCCAGCGATGATCGCAGCGGCCGCCGAGGTCTCCCCGAAGTCGCTCGTGCACGAAGTGGTGGAAAAGGGAGGCCGGGATGTGGAAGAGGGCGCTCTGACAGCTTCTCCCCACGCGTAACAATCTATCCGGCTGCCGTAGTTGCTCGACGCGAAGCGTCGATGCTGCCCCTGAGTCACCCCCGATCGCGCTGCGGCCACCAGGATCGCGCCGGAATCCCCCCGCGGTGAGTCGCGTCGCAGGACATGAACGCCATGCTCATCGACATAGTCATCCAGGTTCGCGCCCGTCTCCGGAACAATCGCGTCACAACCATTGCCGGCGGCCTCGATCACGGTGATTCCACGGCGGCTCGCCCCGCGCACCAGCTCGAAAATTTCCGGCAGCGTTTCGATCGGCAGGTGGCACATGGCGCCTCGTGGCCCCGCGACATGCGCTTGCGTCTCAAGCAGCAGCACACCGCCGCCGTGACCGGGGTCCCGCTCGCCGATCTCGCTGAGCTTGTCGATGGCGGCGCGAATCGCTGCCTGAACATCGTTCACGCGCGAGGAGACATGGACCGAGGCTACTTCCGGCGCCAGGCCGATGTAGCCGCCGGTAATGCTCGACCCACAAACGATCCCAAGCGCCGCGGTACCATGCGGCCGCGAGCGGTCGTCGATGGATCCCACGAGCGGCGGACCGATGCGATGCGCGACAAGGCTGTCGTGCTCGAGGGTCCAGCCGTCCTCGACGTCAACGAAATGCTGACCCTCACCGCGGCCGCCCGGAAACATCGCGGCGAAATCGGCGCCGACGCCTACGGGGGCCGGCGCCGCATGACCTGATCTGATACCACAGACGTTATCCACGGCGCTCACTCCCTCACCCGCGCCGGGCGCATCGGCTGCCTGAACTGCGCTCGTCTCCTCGCGCGCTAGCGCGGCCGCCCCGGCAAGCCGAGGCCAGGCTGTCGCGATGCCGCACGCAAGACCGAACTGCAGCGCGGTGCGACGTATCAAGCTTCCCTCCACAGCTCGCCCGACCCGGGCTGCAAAATAACATGCGAAGCGAGCGCTTTCGGGCCGTGAGCTTCTACGCGGGCAGGTCGGCTGTTGTACAGTCATCGCCTGACGCTACGCGGCGGGGGGTCTCAGTGAAGGTGTTGTTGCTCTTGATCCTGGCGGCCGTGACCGTGGCGGCGCTGCGCATCTATCTCACGATGCGCCGGCGGCGCGCGGAGCGGCACGAGAGCTTCGATGAGAGGCTCATCCGGCAGCTGCGCGAGAAGGGCCTCGATCCGTTCCAGCCCCACGAGCTCGATTTTTTCTTCGCGCTGCCCGACGACGCCGCGGCGCAGAGCGTGGCGCGACAGCTCGAGCCCGAGGGCTTCGTGACCGACAGCCATCCGATGAAGGACGAGATCAAGGGCGTGAGCCTGCATGCGCGCAAAGCAATGCGGCTGTCGGTCGAGGACATCAGCGCTCTGTCGAACCGCTTCGCCGCTGTTGCGCAGCAGCATGGCGGGCGCTACGACGGCTGGATGGTCCGGCGCGGTAGTTAACATAACCCACTCTTATATAGGCGTCCGAGCCGTGCGCCTGTCGAAATCCCGTTTGCTCGCCCACCTGCAGTGCCCGAAGCGCCTGTGGCTCGAGGTGCATCGGCCGCAGCTCGGCTACTACACGAGCGCGGCGCGGGCGCGCTTCGAGTCCGGGCAGCGCGTAGGCGAGATGGCACGCCGGCTCTACGCGCAGGGTCGTGAGGTCGGCGTTGCGGCCGGCACCGATGACTGGCTGTCATTCGACAGCACACAGGGCGAGCTCTTTCCGCGTGCCGAAGCGGGCAGCGCCAAGGTCTTCTTCGAAGCGACCTTCAGGCACGAAGAGGTCCAGGTCCGCGCCGACGTCCTGGAATACTGCTCCGGCCGCACGCGCCTCATCGAAGTGAAATCCGGCACGCGGGTGAAAGAGGAGTACGTGCCGGACGTCGCCATTCAGAGCTGGGTGATCAATGGCGTGGGCGTCCGCCTCGACGAAGTCGCCGTGGCGCACCTCAACTCGAAGTTCGTGTACCCGGGCAACGCCGACTACCGCGGTCTCCTGGTCGAGGTGCCGCTCGGCGACCTGGCGAGTCGCGTCGTGCCCCAGGTCGCCATCTGGGCGCGCGAAGCGCGGCACACGCTGGAGGGCTCCGAGCCTGCGATTGCCGTCGGAAAGCATTGCCGCACGCCGCACGCATGCCCGTTCGTGAAGTATTGCTGGCCGCGGACCGAGTACCCCCTCCACGTGTTACCCAAGCTCGGTGCGAAGCTCGACGAGTACGTAGCCCACGGCTACCGCGATGTGCGCGATGTACCAGAAGAGGCTGTTACTGGAGAGACGCGCCTGCGCGTATGGCGCGCGACGGTCACGGGGCGTGCGGATATCCAGCCTGCGCTAGGCGAAGAATTGCGTGCGATTTCCTGTCCACGCTACTACCTGGATTTCGAAACCATCGATTTTGCAGTGCCGATCTGGGCCGGGACGCGCCCGCGTCAGGCGATTCCGTTCCAGTGGTCAATCCACATCGAAAAATCGGCGGGGCAGGTGGAGCATCTCGAGTACCTGGATCTCAGCGGCGAGCTTCCCGCTCCCGGCATCGCACAAGCACTCCTCGATGCGATGGGCGACTCGGGCCCGATCATCGTCTATTCATCCTACGAGCAGCGCTGCATCGAGACGCTGGCGCAGCTAGTACCGCCGCTGGCCGAAGCCCTGCGGGCCCTGGTGCCGCGCCTCGTCGACGTGCTGCCGATCTTCCAGCGCCACTACTACCACCCCGCGATGAAGGGCAGCTGGTCCATCAAGGCGATCCTGCCGACGGTAGTGCGCGGGATGCGTTACGAGGATTTGGGCGACATTCGCGAAGGCGAGGCCGCGCAGCAGGCGTACCTCGAAGCGACTCACCCCTCGACGTCGGTGCAACGCCGGGATGAGATTGCACGACTACTGCTTGAGTACTGCCGCTTCGATACGCAGGCGCTCGTGCGACTGCTGCAGGCCTTCTAGAGTCAGCCGGAGGTCGGCCCGCCCCACTGCAGCGATATGCATGCTGTGCGAGCCGACACGGCTGTTGCGGAAGAACTTCACAGCTCGAAGCAGGGCTTGCGAACCGGGGACGCCAGGGCGTTGAGCTGGATCTGGTTGAAGATCGCGAGCTTCTCGTTCACCTCGCGCCCGACCTCGGCCAGCTTTTCGCCGGCCACCCGGATCAACTCGTCGGCCCGCTCGAACCGATCGTCGCCCTCGTACTCGCGCTCCGGCAGATGGAACGTGCTGAGATCGAATGTGCGTACTGGCATGTTGGCTCTCCTGAAGGTTTGTGAGCGTCGTTTCCGATGGGCGCTACAGTAGCTCCAGGCACCCCCGAAAGCGGCCAGACTGTTTGAAGCTCAGTTCAATCCAGCTTATCGATCATGCTTGCCCGCCCTGATGGCGCACTCAACCAACGGCGCCGAACTTCAGAAGTGCATCCAGAGCCACGAACAGCCCCGCGGTCGTCAGGGCCGCAAGCACTGCTGCGATCGGTCGTTCGAAAATAAACATGATCTTTCTCCTCGGTCGTCGTGAAGTAGATGGTCAGGCCTGAAGAATGGGCGTCAGCGCCTGCTGAATGCGCGTCATCTGATCCGCTGTGGTCAGGCTCGTCAGCAGGCGCATGAAGTGCTGGTGCTGCACGCCTGAGCCGATGTACTGCCAGCGATACGCCCGCAGTACACCCGCATCGATCGCACGCCGCTCCGCGGCGCTGAACGTGCGTCCGGCGATGGCGGTGAAGTATTCGACGTCCGAAGCGGCCTGGCCCTGCACGATGCCATCGACGCCGGCGACCAGCGCGATCAGGTCGTCCACCGCCTGGTCGCGCGCGGCAGGGGTCAGCTTCGCGTGCTCGCGCTGCCACTCGAGCTCATCGATCATCGCGTGCTGGGACTCCTCCTTCCAGTGATACATGAAGACGTCCTTCCACAGCGAGCAGATCTCGGTCTGCGGAGCGATGCTCTCGAGGTAGTGCTGCTGCGAGAAGAGCTCAATGAAGCAGGTGAGGGCAAGCACGGACCAGGTCGACTTGCCGAGCACGAATTCGGCCACGGCGTTCGGCTCCGCGGCGGCGCGATAGCCCGGAGGCATGGCTGCGGCGATCATTTCTTCGAGGCGCCGGAACAGCTCCTGGTGCTTGAGCTCCTCGTCGCTGAAGCGGATCAGCGCCTGCAGCGCCGTCTGATCCTTCAGCCAGTGATCGCGGCTGATCTCGAGCACCTTCGCGTTGATGAAGCGCTCGACCAGGCCGAACAACAGCGCGTACGTGCGCCCCTGCACCTGGGTGAGAAGCCGCGCCTCACTGGCATCGAGAAAGTCGAGCTCGTCGACCTTCGACAGCCCGTTCGGCAGGAAGCGCTTCGACAGGTCGAACCGCCGCCCGCGAATGACATCGGCGTCGATGTCCCAGCGCACGCGCTTGGAGGCGCTGATCGCCCGGGCGTACCGGGCGGTGTGGATGACTGGATTCGGGGTGGTGTCCAGCGGCAAGGTTTCTGCGGTTGCACTCATGGCGTTTACTCCCTGGTCAGGTGTTTGCGATGGGTGCGCAGGATGGCGATTTCGCCCGCGCCGGCACAGGTGAAGAATGTCCTGACGTGGAGGGGTCAGCGCTGGATCTCAGGGGAGGTTTGTCCCGACGTGCGCTGCGATGCAGTGAACCGGGGTTTCAAGGAGGTTAAACTTTGCCGCCGAGGAGAACGTGCTGGTGCAGCAATCGATTCGCTTTTTGAAGACGCGCGACGGGGTGCGGATCGCTTGGGCGAGCTCTGGTGAGGGCCCGCCGCTCATCAAGGCGGCCAACTGGCTCACCCACCTCAACTACGACCTCGAAAGCCCGGTATGGCGGCACTGGATCGAGTTTCTGAGCAGCCACTTCCGGCTCATTCGCTACGACGAGCGTGGCTGCGGCATGACCGATTGGGACGTGGGCGATCTGACGCCGGCGCGTTGGGGCGAGGATCTCGAGGACGTCATCGACGCCAGCGATCCCGGTGAGCAATTCGTCCTGCTGGGAGTGTCGCAGGGCGCGGCTGCTGCGGTCAGCTACGCTGTGCGCCATCCCGAGCGCATCTCGCACATGATCCTTTACGGCGGTTATGCGGTGGGGTGGGCGCATCGCCCAGAGTCCGAAGGGCTGCGCCGCTACCGCGCCATCATCGAGCTCATCCGGCACGGCTGGGGGAAGGACAACCCGGTCTTCCGCCAGCTGTTCACGTCCATGTTCGTTCCGGATGCTCGCCCGGAACAGCTCGACTGGTTCAACGAATTGTGCCGGCGCACGACCACGCCCGAGATTGCGAGCCGGCTGCTCGAAGGCAGGGCCGAAGCCGACGTGCGGACGCTCTTGTCGCAGGTTCGTGTACCCACTCTCGTGGTCCATGGCCGGCACGACGAAGTCGTTCCGTTCTCGGCCGGCAAAGTGCTCGCGACCGAGATTCCGGGTGCCGAGTTCGTGGAACTCGACTCGCGCAATCACGTCCTGCTCGCGGACGAACCGGCCTGGGAGCGCTTCAAGGCGGTAGTGCTCGATTACACGGGTCGCCCGGCCGTACCGGGTACCGGGGATCCCCGGTTTGCCGCGCTTTCCAAACGTGAACGCGAGATACTGGCTGCGCTCGTTGCCGGACGCAGCAATACCGAGATCGGCGCGGCGCTCTTCATCAGCGAGAAGACAGTGCGCAATTCACTGACCCGAATCTTCGAGAAGCTCGGCGTGCGCACGCGCACGCAGGCGGCGGTGCTGGCGCGGGACTGCGGTTTCACGGGCTCATAAAGTCGATCCATTAACGTCGATAGCGGAGATCACGATGTTTGCGGCCGTCTACGAGCGCACTGGATCCGCGGCGGAGGTTCTGCGCATCGAGGAACTGCCGACACCGACACCCGGGCCGGGCGAGGTGCGCGTCAGGTTGCGCTGGTCGGGCGTGAATCCTTCAGATGTCAAGTCACGCGGGGGATTGCGCACGAGGACCCTGCCGTTCCCGCGCATCGTGCCGCACAGCGATGGCTCCGGAGTCATCGACGCGGTGGGCGCGGGGGTCGCGCCGCAGCGCGCCGGCGAGCGTGTCTGGACCTGGAACGCGGCCTGGGGACGCGCGTTTGGAACGGCGGCGCAGTACGTAGTGTTGCCCGAGGCGCAGGCCGTGCGTCTGCCCGACAACGTCGATCTCGCAGCGGGCGCGTGCTTCGGGATCCCGGCGTTGACCGCCCTGCACGCGCTCGAGGTGGATGGAGGTGTCGCCGGCAAGAACGTACTGGTGGCGGGTGGTGCCGGCGCGGTTGGCTACTATGCGATCCAGTTCGCGCAGCTCATGCAGGCGGGCTCAGTCATTACAACCGTGAGCGGGGTCGAGAAGGCGAAGGTCGCGCAGGCTGCGGGTGCCGACGTCGTGCTCAACTACAAGCGCGATGACCTGCTCGCCAAGGTGAGCGAAGCGACCGGCAATCGCGGCGTCGACCGCATCGTGGAAGTCGACTTCGGCGTCAATGCCGCGCTCGACTTGCAGCTGCTGCGCCCGGAAGGGGACATCATCGTCTTCGGGAGCGGCGCCTCGGACGTCACGCTCTCCTTCAGCACTGCTATCCGCAAGCATGCGCGGCTGCGCTTCATCCTGGTGTACCTGCTGAATGCCGCCGATCGGGCCCGTGCCATTGCCCAGCTCACGGCCTGGCTGGAGACGGGCCGGGTCAAGCACAACATCGCCGCACGGTTCCCGCTCACGCATATTGCCGCGGCGCACGAGCTCGTGGAAGGCGGCGGTGCAGTGGGAAACGTCCTGCTCGAGATCGAATAGAGCCTGATGATAGAGGTGACTTATGACTCTGCGCATTGGCGATATCGCACCGAATTTCGAGGCTGACACAACCGAAGGACACATCCAGTTCTACGACTGGATCGGCAGTTCATGGGCCGTGCTGTTCTCCCATCCGAAAGACTTCACGCCTGTCTGCACGACCGAGCTCGGATACATGGCGAAGCTCAAACCCGAGTTCGACAAGCGCAACGTCAAGGTGATCGGCCTGAGTGTCGATCCGGTCGACAGTCATTCGAAATGGGCAGCCGACATCAAGGAAACACAAGGGCACGCGCCCAACTACCCGTTGATCGGCGATTCCGACCTCAAGGTCTCGAAGCTCTACGAAATGCTCCCGGCCGAAACGCCGGGTACCTCGACCGGTCGCACGCCCGCGGACAATCAGACGGTACGCAACGTCATCGTCGTCGGGCCCGACAGGAAGGTCAAACTGATCATCGCTTACCCGATGACGACGGGCCGCAACTTCGATGAAGTGCTGCGGGTCATCGACTCGCTGCAACTCACGGCGAAACACCGCGTGGCGACGCCGGTGAACTGGAAGCAGGGCGAGGACGTGATCATCGCCGGCTCGGTCTCGGACGAGGAAGCGAAGAAGCTCTATCCGCAGGGCTGGAAAGCACCGCGTCCGTATCTGCGCATCGTGCCGCAGCCTAAGTGAGCGGGTGCTGACTGGAAGTCGGAGAGGGTGACTGAGTCGTCTCTGGGGCAGGCGACTCTTCAGCCTCGATCACGATGGAGCCCTGCTCTGCGAGATCGTCGAACTGGCCGTTGTCCACCGCCCACCAGAACGCCCAGATGGCGCCGGCGGTGAGCACGAGGCTGAGCGGGATCAGGACGAACAGAATGCTCATGCGGGCAGCTCGCGGCGCGCGGCTGGCTCGGTCGCCGGCGCGACCGCAGGCGATGCTCGTGGTGGACGCACCTTGATCCAGGCAATGCGCTGGGCGTTCAGGACCACCAGCACGGAACTGGCCGACATGCCGATCGCCGCCGCCCACGGCGGCACCCAGCCGAGCGCCGCGAGCGGAATCGCGAGCAGGTTGTAGGCAGCGGCCCAGAACAAGTTCTGGCGCATGATGCGCAGCGCCGTGCGTGCCACCGGCACCGCCTCGGCGAGCGTCGCCAGTGATTCCGACATCAGGATGAGGTCGGCGCTTGCATGCGCGAGCGCAGAGCCGCCGCCCATCGCGACCGAGACGCTGGCTGCGGCGAGGACCGGCGCATCGTTGATGCCATCGCCCACCATGGCTACACCGCCCGGCTTCTCACCGAGCGCGCGCACGTGTTCCAGCTTCGCCTCCGGTGTCAGGCGCGCGTACCACGCGGCAATGCCGAGTTCGCGCGCCACGCGCGCGACCGGCTCGGCGTGATCACCGCTCGCAAGCTCGGTCTGCAGGCCCAGAACCTGCAGCTCGCGGATCGCCGCGGCCGCTCCGAGTCGCACGGCATCATCCATTTCGTAGGCGGCGAGCAGACCCGAAGGGTTCGCAAGGAAGATGGCCGCCTCGGGAACACTCTCCGGACGATTCATCCCGGTGCCCAGCTCGCCCACGAAGTCGAGCTGCCCGATGCGATAGTGGGTGCCATCGATTTCACCCTCGACACCGCGGCCCGGAAAGACGCGAGCATTGCGCGCCTGAATCGCTCCGTGCGCGTAGGGCTGGAACGCGGCCGCGAGTGGGTGTCCGCTCGCCTGCTCGATCGCGGCGGCGATTCGCGAACAGGCGTCGGCGTCGAGCACGCCGAGCGTGTGACGGCGCGCGATTCGCGGCGCGCCCTGCGTCAGCGTGCCGGTCTTGTCAAACACCCAGCGTTTGGCCCGCGCGAGGTTTTCGATCGCATCCGCGCGCGTCACCAGCAGTCCGGCGCGCGCCAGGCGTGAAGTGGCGGCGGCGATGACGGTGGGCGTTGCCAGCGAAAGCGCGCACGGGCAGGTCACGACGAGCACAGCGAGCGTCGCGGGAAAGGCGCGGGGCGGATCGAGCCACAGCCACAGCGCGTAGACGGCGAGTGCACCCAGAAGGATCCAAGCGACGAAGTGCGCCGCCACGCGATCGGCTGCACGCGCAACGCGCGGGCGCTCGGTCTGCGCACGCTCGAGCAACCGCACGATGCCAGCGATGACCGTCCGAGGACCGACCGCGGTGAGCCGCACCTGAAGCGGCCCCGAAAGGTTGAGACTGCCGCCGATCACGCGCAGACCGGCGCTGCGCGCGAGGGGTGTGGACTCGCCCGTGAGCAGTGATTCGTCGACTTGGCTTGCGCCTTCGATCACGACTCCGTCGGCCGGAATGACGGCACCGGCCGCGATCACGATGACATCGTCCGCGGCAAGCTCGTACACAGGTACTGCTTCCACGCGTCCGTCGTGCAGGCGCTGAGCAGTCGGCGGAATCAGGCGCGCCAGCGCATCGCTGACGCTCCCCGCATGATGACGCGTGCGCATCTCGATGAAGCGCCCGAGCAGCAGGAGGAACACGAACATCGTCACGGAATCGAAGTACACGTGGCCGGTGCCCCGCAGCGTGTTGTAGACGCTCGCGAGGAAGGCAGCGGCAATCGCGAGGCTCACCGGAACATCCATCCCCACGCGCCGGCCTGCGAGATCGCGCCACGCCCCGGCGAAGAAGGGCACTGCGGAATACAACACGACGGGAACGGTGACGAGCATGCTGACGAGCCGCAGGTACTCGGCGTAGCGGCTCTCGATGCCCTGGAGCGCGCCTGCATAGAGCCCGAAAGCAAACGTCATCACCTGCGCCATCGCGATGCCGGCCGCGGCCAGGCGCTTGAGCGCGACGCGCTGTTCGCGCAGGCGCTGCGCCGCCTCGTTCACACCATTGGGAACGATCGGGCGAAAGCCGAGCGCGGCGATCGTGCGCAGCAGCCGGCTGAAACGCGCACGCTCGAGGTCCCAGGTGAGCTGCAGGCGATGCGTAGCTCGATTGATGGCGACGCTCTTGACGCCGTCGACGCGCGTGAGGGCCTCCTCGATGCGCCGGGCGCAGTTGGCGCAGTGCATGCCTTCGATATCGACCTGGGCGCTCGCGAGGCCGTCCTGCACCTGCAGCAGCCGGCGCCGCAGGGCGGGCGCATCGTAGGACTCCCAGCGGATGGCAGCAGTCGTCATTGCGAGGTCCGGGCGCTCGAGGTTGGGTCCGGATGGGGCAGCTCCGGATCCGCGTTGTGAAAGGCAATAATGAGCGTCACGAGACCTGCGACCAGCGCTCCGAACGGAATCCCGATCAGCAACCAGCGATAGGCGTCCCGATACCAGGGGAGCTGTGGAGTCGTGTCATCGCGCTCAGTCATTCGGGTCACCCGGCCGGTGAGATAAAGCGCGTGTCTGAAGCTCGAGTGAGCTGCGGCGCATCGACCGCCGTGGCGCGCAGAACCACCTTGTGCGAGCCGCCCGGTTGTGGACCGGGCATCCGCAGCCGCACTGCGATCGTCAGCACCTCGCCGCCGCCCACAGTGTACGCGTCCCGATCGGCGTCGAGTGCGAGTCCAATCGGTCCCTCGGCACTCAATCGCAGCTGGTGCGCTAGCTCGTCCTTGTTAAGGAGGCGCACCGTGTAGACATTCTCGATCGTGCCGTCCGCCAGCACTCGATAAAGCGCATTGCGATCGCGCAGCACGTCGATGCCAAGGAGATTCCGCATGCCCACGGCAAGGAAGAAGCCGACGATGAAGGCGCCGAGCACGGCTCCGTAGATCAGGATACGCGGGCGCAACACGCGCGTCGCGCCGCCCTCCATGGATCTCTCCGTCGCGTAGCGGATCAGTCCACGAGGATAGTTCATCCGGTCCATCACCTGGTCGCAGGCATCGATGCAGGCGGTGCAGGCGATGCACTCGTATTGCAGGCCGTTGCGGATGTCGATGCCGGTGGGGCAGGCCTGCACGCACACCTTGCAGTCGATGCAGTCGCCCAGTCCCTTGGCGCGATAGTCGCTTCCCCGCGCGCGCGCGCCGCGCGGCTCGCCCCGCGAGCGATCGTACGAGACGATGAGGGTGTCGTGATCAAACATCGCGCTCTGAAAGCGCGCATACGGGCACATGTACTTGCACACCTGCTCGCGCAGGTAGCCGGCATTCCCGTATGTCGCGAAGCCGTAGAACACGATCCAGAACGATTCCCAGGGCCCAAGCGAGAGCGCAAGGATCTCGCGGCCGAGCGTCACGATGGGTGTGAAGAAGCCGACGAAGGTGTAGCCGGTCCACAAGGCGAACCCGATCCAGAGTACTTGCTTCGCGCCCTTACGCAGCACCTTGTGCACCGTCCACGGGGCGAGATCGAGCTTCATGCGCTGCGAACGCTTGCCCTCCGCGAGCCGCTCCATCCACACGAACACTTCTGTCCACACCGTCTGCGGGCAGGCGTAGCCGCACCACAAGCGGCCGGCGAGCGCGGTGAAGAAGAAGAGGGACAGCGCGGCGATGATCAGGAGCCAGGAGAGGAGGAAGAAGTCCTGCGGCCAGAACGTGAGCCCCAGGATATAGAACTTGCGCGCCGGCAGATCGAACAGTACCGCCTGCCGTCCGTTCCAGCGCAGCCAGGGCACGAGGTAGAAAAGGCCCAGCAGCGTGATGACCGTAATCGTGCGCAGGCGATTGAAGCGCCCGCTGATCTCGCGCGGATAGATTTTCTGGTGCGCGACATAGAAGCTGTCACTTCCCGCATCCGCAGTGCCGGAGGTCGCCGCGTCAGTGCCGGAAGGCACGTTCAACGATCTTCTTGCGTCCATGGCGGCACAGCGGCGGTCGAAGCCGCATCTGCGGTGCGCACCAGATACAGCGTGAGCAGGCACGCCGCGAGTGCGACGCCCCAAAAGAAGAAAAAGCCCAGCGCATAACCCGTCATGCGCGCGAGGAACGGCGAGTCGATGCCGCGCAGGAGCTCGAGGTCAACGGGATCCACGAAGGCGTAGCACAGCACGCTCGCGCCCGAGGCGGCGAGAAACGAGGTCCACAGTGCCACAGCGATGTCACGCCAGCGCTGCGATCTTTGTTTCACCTCCACATTCATTGTGAGGGCGGCGTCTGTGGCTGCGACAGGCTGTACACGTATGCGGCGACGAGGTGCACCTTGAGTGGGCCGAGAAGCGGCAGGTGCGCCGGCATCTGCCCGTTGTGCCCGTTCTGCAACGCCTTCCGGATCGCCTGCGGTGAATCGCCGTACAGCCAGATGTTGTCGGTGAGGTTGGGCGCGCCAAACTGCTGATTGCCGCGCGCGTCAGGGCCATGGCAGGCGACGCAGAATTGCTCGAAGCGCGTCTTGCCAGCGGCGGCGAAATCAGCCGGCACCTTCTGGCCGCTCAGACTCAGCACGTAGGCGATGACTTCCTCCGTGCCCTGTGCGCCCAGCACTTCCGCCCACGGCGGCATCACGGCCTGGCGGCCGTTCCTGATCGTCTCCTCGATAGCTTCGGGCGAGTCGCCCCAGAGCCAGTCATGGTCGGTGAGATTCGGGAATCCGACGGCACCGCGCGCATCGGAGCCGTGGCACTGAGCGCAAGTGTTCGCAAAGATATTGTGTCCTGCTGCCACGACTTCGGGCGTGCGGCTCAGGGTCGGCAGGTCGACCGCCCCGTAGCGGGCGAACTTTTCGGTGTAGGCGCGTTCAGCCACCGC
>Ga0326726_10000523_pt1 | contig 35611 bp, 29 predicted proteins | sample MHFenrmetagenome_2_FD_207603 | JGI IMG/M metagenome (GOLD analysis project Ga0326726, IMG submission 207603) | Lab enriched peat soil microbial communities from Michigan Hollow, Ithaca, NY, United States - MHF15MN | ecosystem: Environmental > Terrestrial > Soil > Wetlands > Peat | place: USA...
GTAAATGTTTGGTCAAAATCTCCGAGAGGGTAACAGTGTCGATGTCGATGGTTTGTATAATTCTGTAGGATTGGCCGTTGGCGCTTCTTTGTTCTGAAAGCTGTTTTGAGAACCCGTTCAACGCGGGTTCGTCGAACATATAGAACGTTAGGGTTTGATGTTTTCTTGATACTGGTACTTCAATGTTGATATCAGCTGGCCTGCTTTTGTTAAAGGCTTTCATACTGCCTGGCGTTGCATCAATGTTTATGCCGCGCCAACCTCGCTTATAAAAGTAATAGGTATTTGAAAAGCGCTTGGGATGATGCGCCCCTATGTCAACATAAAACCCTTTTCTGTTGTCCCCAAGAATCCTCCTCAAGATCATATCCTCCCCCTCTTGAGAATATGATTTTGTTGAGTAGTCACGCAAAATTGTGAGCGCTAATTTTTCTACCATCCATTTTGGCAATATCTGCCTTGCAATGGTTTTAAGCATGCGCATGAAAAATATCCTTACTCGGGATAAGAGATCTTGAAATAGCGAAGAATCTATCCCTGGTTTTTATGTTGATGAGGAGCGAAAGATAAGCGGCGACTGCGTATGAAATGAACGTCGCGAAAGCTGCCCCTCTAATGCCATATATAGGTATAAGAATTAAATTCAGAGCCACATTCGCGGCAGCCCCTATCAATGTGTTCCGGGTGGCCAGATGTTGCAGGTTTTCAGCCAGAAACCACTGTCCATTTACCACCCCCAAACCAACAAATAGCCCTGCCCAGATGTGAATCGACAATACTGTGCCAGCATCTTGATAGTGTGTTCCGTAGAGTGTCACCACAATACTTTCTGCCATAAAGGTAACAGGCAAGGCTACGCCCACAGCGAAGTAAACCATGACGCTGTAGAGCCTCTGAAGTCTCTTGTTATAGAGTTCTTGATCTGTCTTTCTTGCGTTCACGATCGCTGGAAAGAGAGAAGTGGTAACAATCACTGGAACGAAGTACCAGGCCTCGGAGAGTCTAACCGCAGCGGAATACAAACCTACCTCACGTTCCCCAAGCATCTCCTTGATCATAATCTGATCAATTCTCATGTAGAGAATGATCGCAATACCCGACAGGATCAGCGGCCAGGAGTTTTTGAGCATCGCTTTGGCTGTTCCAATTTCAAAGTGTCCAAAAAAACCGCCGATCCTCTGCCGCCAATAGGCAAATGCCAGGGAAAGAGCCAGTGTTATCTGGTCTATCAAACTCACCAGTACAAACCAGAACAGGTCCGCCTGGATAAAAATGAAATACAGCTTCAGCACAGAGGAAAGCGCAAGCTGAATTAGTTTGGCAATGGATACATATTTGGAAAGGACCTTGGATTGGAAATAAGAATCCACTACTTCCAAAGATTGGAAAATCAAGCCGGCGGCGATGATGAAGATATATAGATTCGTAGTGGCATTATTACCGGTAAATCGCACCGCGATGGCCAATGTGGCCAGCGTCAACAGTGCCCCCATCAGTTTGAGCCAGAACGCGGTCCCCAGATAAGTGTCGCGCTTATCCGGGTGGTTGACCAAGTCGCGCACCACAATGCCATCTAATCCCAGCTTGGCGATTGCGCTGAACAGCGCCACGAAGGCTAAGGCATAGCTGTATACACCAAACTGCTCCGGCCCCAGATAGCGGGCAACGTAAATGCCGACGAACAACCCGGCGACGATACGCAGAACCTGCTCGCCAAACATCCACGAGGTGTTTATGAAATAACGACGAAACCCTCCGTGCGCCTTCAGGCGAACGATGAGGTTTTGGAGAGCAGGTATCACTTGGGTAATTCGAGATTGGTGTTATCAACTGCTAGTTTCACAGTAAAGCCGATAGGTCGAATGCAAACCATCAGCAAGCGGACTTGCATGCTGTCCTACCAACGCGCTCATTTTACTCACATCCAGTTGCTTTCTTGGCGTTCCGTTTGGCTTCGTCTTGTCCCAAGCGACATCTCCTTGATACATGACCACCTTGGCAATAAGCCGAGCCAGATTGCTTACAGTTAAATCCTCTCCCGTTCCCACGTTCACAAGAGGTGGCTGAGTTGCACTTGCCGTCGACTCCGATATATTTTCGTTCGAGAGCTGCATCAGATGCAGGCACGCCAACGCCATATCATCGCTGTACATGAACTCACGGTATGGGCTGCCATCGCCCCATAGAATGACCGAATTGCCGCCCTCTTTCAGAGTTCGCAAAACGTCTTCTGGAATCGCACCGTAAACTGCCGCATCCCGCTCGATTGCAGCCCAGTCTCCTGCCATGGCCAGCTTCGCCAGATGGAATTTCCTGATCAGGGCGGGAATGACATGCGAGTTATTCAAATCATAATTGTCACCCGGGCCATAGAGGTTGGTGGGCATAACGGAGAGGTATTGGGTACCGTACTGGCGGTTGTAGCTCCAGCACATTTCGATGCCGGCAATCTTGGCGATCGCATAGGGCCGGTTTGTTGGCTCGAGTGGACCCGTAAGCAGGTATTCTTCCTTGATCGGTTGCGGACAATCACGAGGATAAATACAGGATGATCCCAGGAAGAGCAGTCGTTTGACACCGGCCAGGTAGGCGGAATGGATGACGTTGGTCTGAATTACCAGGTTTTGGTAGATGAAATCAGCCGGATAGGTATTATTTGCGTAAATACCGCCAACCTTGGCGGCGGCCAGGAAGACATATTCTGGCCTTTCCTGCATGAAGAACTCTCGAACCGCTGTTTGGCTGGTAAGATCGAGCTCGCCGTGGCTGCGGGTAATCAGGTTGGTGTAACCGCCTTCTTTGAGCCGGCGCACGAGCGCCGACCCAACTAGGCCGCGGTGACCGGCTACGTAGATGCGGCTGTCGCGTTGCATGCTACTATTCATGAAAGTTGTAGGTGTCAAAGCCGTGACGCTTGACCAACTCGTCGCGCTCGGCTTCCTTGAGGTCCTGGCGCACCATTTCAGCCACCAGATCGCGGAAGCTGGTTTTCGGCGTCCAGCCGAGTTTCGTCCTGGCCTTGGTGGCGTCGCCGAGCAATGTTTCAACCTCGGTGGGACGAAAGTATCGCGCGTCCACCGCTACGATGCAGCGACCTGACGCGTCGTAGCCCTTTTCCTCCACGTTCGAACCCTTCCAGGTGATGGCAATGCCGAGCTCTGCCGCCGCTGCGTTCACGAAGTCGCGCACACTGTACTGCTCGCCACTGGCAATGACATAGTCCTCCGGTTTTTCCTGTTGCAGCATGAGCCACTGCATCTCGATGTAGTCCTTGGCATGTCCCCAATCGCGCTTGGCGTTGAGGTTGCCGAGGTACAGACGGTCCTGCAGATCGAGCTTGATTCTCGCCAGTGCACGGGTAATTTTGCGCGTGACGAACGTCTCACCCCGGATCGGGCTTTCATGGTTAAACAATATGCCGTTGCAGGCATACATACCGTAGGCCTCGCGGTAATTCACCGTGATCCAGTAGGCATAGAGCTTGGCCACGGCATAGGGCGAGCGCGGGTAGAACGGCGTGGTTTCCTTTTGCGGAGTTTCCTGCACCAGTCCGTACAGCTCCGAGGTCGAGGCCTGATAGAAGCGTGTTTTCTTCTCCATGCCAAGTATGCGAATCGCCTCGAGAATGCGCAGTGCGCCGAGCGCATCCGAGTTCGCGGTGTACTCGGGCTCTTCGAACGACACGGCGACATGGCTCTGCGCGGCAAGATTATAGACCTCGTCCGGCTGCACCTTCTGAATGATGTGCATCAAACTGCTGGAGTCGGTCATATCTCCGTGGTGCAGGAAGAACCGCACAACTTTCTCGTGCGGATCCTGATAGAGGTGGTCAATCCGGTCGGTGTTGAAGAGCGACGTGCGCCGCTTGATGCCATGCACCTCGTAACCCTTCATAAGCAGGAACTCGGCGAGATAAGCCCCATCCTGCCCGGTAATGCCGGTAATCAGTGCTATTTTCTTCATGACTGGCTGTCTCGGTTGTATCGATCTTCGAATCGCACGATGTCATCCTCGCCAAGATATCCGCCTGATTGCACCTCGATCATTTCCAAAGGTGTCTTGCCTGGGTTCTCAAGACGGTGCTTCGTGCCGATAGGAATATAGGTGGACTGGTTCTCAACGAGAATAGATACCTCGTCGTCACGCGTGACGCGTGCCGTGCCCTTAACGATGATCCAATGCTCAGCACGATGGTGATGCATCTGCAACGACAGCGCCGCGCCGGGATTCACAGTAATTCGTTTGACCTGGAAGCGTTCGCCCACATCGATTCCCTCATAGTGGCCCCATGGCCGGTATACCCGCCGGTGCATGAGGTGCTCGGTGCGCTTGCGCTTCTTGAGCTCCGCGACCACCGTCTTGACCTCTTGGGCATGGTTTTTGTGGGCCACGAGCACGGCATCCGCCGTCTCTACTACGATGACATCTTCAAGGCCAACCGCGGCCACGAATCGGTGTTGGGCAATGAGCAAAGCGTTGTGTGTATGAAATGCCATCACGTCGCCCTGTAGCACATTGCCGTCGGCGTCACGCTGGCTTACTTCCCACAACGACGACCAGGCACCGATGTCCGACCAGCCGGCATCGAGCGGAATCACCACGGCGTTGTCGGTCTTCTCCATGACGGCATAGTCGATCGACTCGCCGGGGCAGCGGGCGAATGCCTCCTTATCGATGCGGAAGAAGTCCATGTCGCGCTTGCCTGCCTTCCAGGCGGTCACACAGGCATCAGCAATATCCGGGCGGAAACGCCGGATCTCTTCCAGCCAGCGCTCCGCGGTCATCATGAAGATACCGCTGTTCCAGAGGTACTCGCCGGAATCCAGGTAGGCGCGTGCGGTTGCAGCGTCCGGTTTTTCGACAAAGCGGTCGATCTCGTAGCCGCCAGCGGACGCGAGCATCGTTCCTTTGCGGATATATCCGTATCCAGTTTCGGGTTGAGTCGGCACGATACCGAAAGTCACCAGCCGACCGGCGAGCGCCTCGACTCTTCCTTTTTGAACCACCGCATGGAATGCCGCCTGGTCACGAATGACGTGATCGGCCGGCATAACCAGCAAGACTGCGTTCGGTTCCCGCGCGGTAATCGCCAGAGCAGCAAACGTGAGAGCCGGTGCGGTATTGCGACCGAAGGGTTCGAGCAAGATGTCATGGGGCATTCTGTCAATCTGCCGGAGCTGCTCCGCAACCAGAAAGCGATGTTCTTCGTTGCAGACGACGAGTGCTGGCGCCTGTTGTGCTGTCCCGTCGAGGCGCATCGCTGTCTCTTGAAGCATGGTCAGGTCACCTGACAGCGCCAGAAGCTGCTTGGGATAATGTTCCCTCGACAACGGCCATAACCGTGTACCGGATCCGCCGGAGAGTATGACTGGGACGATGCGACTCATGCCTGTTTTCCTTTTGTTGTATGTATCACACGACGTTACTGCAACAGCACAACCACCCGGCCTGCACACAGCTCCAGGTGTTCCGAATCGGTGCAAGTATAAAGGTCAGGCCGCTCGGGCGGCTCGTACGGCCTTGAGACTCGGTTAAAGCATTGGGCCACGCCTGCACCGGCGCGCCGATAGAATCCAATGGTGTCCCGGCTCGCACAGATCACGATCGGAGCGTTCGCTGCACGTTGATTTTTTGCCCGTTACGAATCCTGCCGCTGAGCGCGCGAATCGGCCACCATCTCGGCCAGCGCATCCTCAAGCTTACGACGTGGCCGATAGCCGAGTTCGCGTTTGGCCTTATCGCAACTATACCATGCCGACCCCAGGAGCTTGCGCAGCGCCTCGGTGGTCAGAGGCGCGGGCAGATGGAGTGCACGCAGAACATTCCCCACCCGACCCGTTGCCCACAACAGCCATGCGGGCACGCGCCACGCCGGCGGTTGTCGGCCAAGGGCTGCACAAATAGATTCATAAATTCGACACGAGGAGTACACATTTTCGTCAGTCACGAGATAAATCTGGCCGCTGGAAATTGACCGTTCTGCAGCCAGCAATAATGCCTGAACCACGTCTTCCACATGCACCATGGAGCGTCGATTATTCACCTCGGGCAATGGTGGAAACCGTCCGCGTTCGATGGCAGTAATCATTCGCGGCAGATTGCCGGCATTGTGCCGCCCGTAGACCATCGGCAGACGCAACACGGTCGTGTGCACGCCACAACGCTGCCCGGCCGCCAACACCAGACGCTCGGCCTCGCGCTTGGCCACGCCATAGTGATCCTCGGGCTTGGTGGGGCTCGTCTCATCCAAACACGCATCACTTCCCTCGCCCATCGCCTTCACCGTACTGACAAAGATCAAGCGCTTCACGCCCGCGGCACAGGCGTGATCCAGAAGTACCTGCGTACCCTCGACCGTAATCCGCCAATGCGGACTTTCGTCCAGGCTGGTCGAGCCATCTTCGGCGTGGGCATAACCCGCGAGGTGAAACACGGTATCTATACCGTCACACACACCCACCAATGAACCAGGTTCGGTAAGATCACCGTGCCGGTGCTTGACCTGATCCGACCGCCGCCTGGCAATTTGTAATGACTCCCCATGCGGTCGCGCGAGAATAGTGACCTGCGCACCTGCCGCAACCAACGCCTCGACCAGATATCTACCAATGAAGCCGGTGCCACCGGTGACCAACACCGGCCGCCCTGCCCACTGGAACGGCTCGGCTTTGGGCGCGCTTACGGGCTGGAACCCATCGCCCTTCGTAACCTTCGCATAGGGCACCGTGCGCAGCGAGTGTGGCTCCGGGTAATATGCCGGAGCGCGTCGCCAAACGGTCCGCGCGACCAGGATGTGGCCAGCCAACAGGGAAAACCGCGTCCAGACGGCAGCGTACACCACAAGCATCAGCGGCCATGGGTACTGATGTCGAAAATGCGTTCGATAGAACCGCAGCATTCCTTTGTGCTTGTGCCACTCCACAAAAACCGGCCGCGACTTGCTGCACGTTCCCTTGTAATGCACGACTTCCGCGTCGGGGACAAACGCGATCTTCCAGCCCGCGCGCCGAAAGCGCATGCACCAATCCAAATCTTCGCAGTGCATGAAGTAGCCCTCATCCAACAGCCCTACCTGCATCAGCGACTTACGCGGGGCAAGCATGAAGGCGCCGGAAATCGCCTCCACGGTAACGGGCTTGTCGGGAATCGGATCCAGGTTGTGCAAGAAGGTTCGCAAACGCGGATTGGCAGGCATCCATTTATCCAGATTCATAACCCGTACAAACGAGCGCCAAGGAGTCGGCACCGAACGCCGCCCACCGGCCTGCTCACTGCCATCCGGGTTTCGGATCAGACACCCTGCCACCCCAACTTCTGGATCCAACAGGATGGAGTTAATCACTTTTTCTAAGGTATCCGGCTGGACCAGACAATCGGGATTGAGGATCAAGCAATAGTTAGCGGTAGCACGTCGTAATGCGATGTTGGCCGCCTTGGCAAACCCGAGATTGCGTCCAGTCTCGATAATAGAGAGGCGTTGATCCGGCCCGATACGCTCTCGCAAGACCTTAATACTGTCATCGGACGAGCCATTGTCGACAACGAATATCTCAACCGGCACCGTGGATGCAAGTACGCCCTTAACCGCCTCGCTCAGCAACGCGCCAGCGTTGTAGTTCACCACTACCACGGCAACGGAAGCCCCGCTCAAGCTCGCCCCCTCCTCAACACCCATCCGCATCCCCCATACTGCTCGAACCCCACTTGGACGGAAGCACGCGTTTGTCCAGAGCCCGCCAAATGTCCTTAATACTGGCCACGCGTCGTTCTTGTATTTGCCGCCGCTTCAGCCATGCCTTAGGCAAGCCCTTGATGGCATCCCGCTTAGCCCGCAGAATCACCTGGCCTTGCCCGCGCGCGATAAACCAAACCAGCATCATTGCGTTCATCATCAAGTGCAACGGCAGCAGCAGCCAAAACAAGACCCCCGGCATATTCTTCACAAAGGTCCACACCAGATTGCGATGCCCGTGATACACAGAAAAATCACTGTGCTGCCCGCCCGTAGTTGCCGAACCGACATGATGAACCACCGCATCCGGCACATACATGGCCTTGTGCCCAGCCAAGCGTAGACGAAAACCTAAATCCACATCCTCAACATAGCAGAAGTAGTCTTCATCAAACCCACCGACGTCCACCAAGGCCTGCCGACGATACAAAGCCGCGGCCGCACAGGGTGAAAATATTTTCTGCGGAACCAGATCTCCCGCTTGCTGCCGCGCGCCATGCCGTTCGCGCCAGACCAGCCCACTCATATGGTAGCTATCTCCGATTCCGTCCAAAACTCCAGGATTACCTTGGCACAGCTGACGCGATCCAAACGCAGCGACATCCGGGTACGAATGCGCGGCTACAAGTAAACGCTCTAGCCAGGCTGGTTCCGGAAAAGCATCAGGATTCAGCAATGCGAGAAACTCGGTAGTACATTCAGCGAGGGCACGGTTGTTGCCCGCTGCAAAACCGAGATTGGCTTTCATTCTGTGCACAGTGACATTTGTGAATGCCTCAGCGTTGGTAGCTGAACCATCAGTACTGGCATTGTCAATCACCAATACATGCGCTGGCAGAATGGTTTGTCGTTCTAGATGCCGCAAGCACTCATTCAGCAGCGTCTCACTGTTCCAGCTAACGATAATGACGGTTACGAGCATCAAAGTAGCGTTTAGCTCAAACGCTATTGCGTCAGGTACAGCATGGTCGAAAAGTCATTGCAAATGGAATAGAGTATTCAAACATGCGTGTATGTGTCCTCCACCTTGTGTATGCCTTCGATACTGTCATAATCGTGGCTGATTATTAACATGCTGTCTTGCTTCCAACTAGCTCAAGGCACGTTCTCTTCACAAGAAAGCCCTGATTTACAAAGGTGAGCATCGGTAGATCTCCACGACTGTTTCCGTAGCCGTAGGTTCGCCGTGGCACTCCTATTTCTTCTAGAAGTAAGCGTATTCGCCGAACCTTCTCCTTACCGTGGCAGTTCCCACCCACTAGCTTCCCGGTAACCGTGCCGCTAACTGTCACATCAAGCGAGGACGCGATGCAATGGTCAAACCCTATATCCCTAGCCCACGGCTCCAAATATACGTCCAATGATGCACTGACCAGCACGCAGCAATGCCCCTGCGCTTGATGCTCATGCAGTCGCACAAGCATGTCATTGCGTAACATGCCCGGGATGGTCAGCTTGGCAAATTCCCCGCCCCATTGCTGTAAGACTTCTATCGACAGTCCACCAAATGCTTGCCTAAGGAGCGCCTCTTTAGCCACATCGTTTCTCATTCTCCGTAACGCATAGGCAACAAGTTGGGGTGACACCGCCAGTACATCCAGCATGAAACGCGGTGTTCCGCGCACCATACGTATAAAAGGCAACAAACTGTCTGCGTTCGTTAGTGTGCCATCGAAGTCAAAGAACGCGACAACCGTACTCATAGTGACAACCGTTTGAATATCGCTTCTGGGATATGCTTAATTATCAGCATAATCCAGCGCCAGATCCCAGGCAGATAGACCACATCACACCGCCTTTCCACTACCCGCACAATGTCTTTTGCGATTGTCTCTGGCTGCACCCAAAGTACGCCTTTCTTCTCGAAATGTGACGTCATGGGCGTGTCTACAAAGCCTGGCTTGATTGTTACCACTGCAACACCCTTCTGGGCCAGGCGATTTCGCATGCCCTGCATAAAGAGACTAACCATGCCCTTTGCTGCCCCGTATATATAATTACTCTGTCGCCCACGATCACCAGCCACAGAACTGATGGCAGCAATTACCCCCGCCCCTTGGGCTTCCATCCGATTGGCTGCCAGAGTAAGTAGCGACACTACGCTTAGAGCATTGGTACTCATCTCTTCGATAGTTTTGACAACTGATTGCTCGCAAACTTTCTGATCGGGTAGCGAACCATGGGCAACCAACACGATGTCCATGGCCCCTATCTGCTGTTCTGCCTGAGCAAACAATTCTCCGTGCCGGTCCAAGTCATTCAGGTCTGCACTCATGCCCTCGATGTGTTGATCAGCGCTCGCTCGTACACGTAGGTCTGCAATCAGATTTTGTAAATTTGCTTTGTTGCGTCCTACCAAGAACAGGTTGCAACCTTGTGCCACCCATAGCCGAGCACATGCCGCAGCGATAGCTGAATTTGCCCCAAAGATAACTACATTCTTCATATTTTCCCCGTCACTCTCCGCCAAAAGCTTGATGAGAACTTTGGATCAATAAACTTACTGAATTGCTCCCACTGCGGAAAGCCTGATCGGAATAGCTCACCGGGCATGCGCGCATCCTTAGCTGGGTAAAGTGCGCCCCCTGCCTCTCGAACCACAGCATCCAGCTCTTGAAACAGTCGCAAGGTTAGCTTCCCTTGATTGGGGAAATCCAGCGCAAACGTTGTGCCCCGGCGAGGAAATGAAAGCAAACCACGTGATGGCTGGTCGCCAAATGTCTTCAGAACCGCAAGGAAAGAGCCCATACCGCTCTTTGCAATTAGCCGCAGCAATTCATCTATTCCTTGCCGACTCGCTTCAGGAGGAAGCACGCATTGGTACTGAAAAAATCCCTGTCTTCCGTAAATTTTGTTCCATTCTAAAATTATGTCTAATGGATAAAAAAATGGCACGTGGTGGCTAAGATGTACTCCGCGACCAATTGGACGGTGGTAGTACGCTATGTTAAAAGCGCGCAAACTGAGACCGTTAACCAGTGACATAGGTGGATCAAACGGAAATCGCTTAACGTGTTCAGACCATGCGGGAAGCAAGTCCAGAACCGGAGCATGGCAACCTTGCATAAAGATGCCCCGTCCACGGCTTTTACCAGCGGCCGCGCAATCTACCCAGGCCACAGTATGTGTCCAGCGTGCCATAGCCGCTGCATTGAGCACCCAAAACTCATCCAGACTCTTGAAGCGTATGGACTCGGTCAGCATGAACGGATTGGCTATAGGTATTAGACGCAGCTCTACCCAAGTAATCAGCCCAGTCAAGCCCAAACCACCGAGAGTGGCACTAAACCAATCCGGGTGCTCTGTTTGGCTACATGACTTACGCTCACCGTCTGAACGCAGTAACTCCAACCTAAGGACGTGGTGCCCGAAACTGCCTTGCACATGATGGCTTTTCCCATGCACATCATTGGCAATCGCACCCCCAACGGTAATAAACCGTGTTCCTGGTGTTACTGGTAGATACCAACCCTGAGGAACGATCAGGTCAAGGATATCCTTGAGCAAAACGCCGCTTTCGCACGTCAAACGACCGGCTAAGCGATCAAAGGTGATAAAGCGATCCATGCGGCGAGTACGCAACAGCGCGCCATCTTCATTCAGGCACACATCGCCGTAACTTCTACCATTGCCGAAAGCGAGTAAGGAAAACTTGGAATCTGGTAGCGAAGCTTGCCGGCCAACCACATCCAACACTTGGGCATGTGACACAACAGGATAGCGCGCCCAAGAGGTTAGCTGCGATTCACGCCTTAGCATAGGCAACGCCGTCCTTCAAGGCACGCCCACTGAACAATATGACCAGTCCACCGAGTGCAACTGCAAACCACAATGTAGCTAAGCGAATAATCACTGTCGCTGCCACCGCCTGGGCTTCGGGCATGCCTGACCACAAAAGCAAACCAACCATGACAGCCTCAGCACCGCCCAGCCCTCCGGGTAGAAAACTAAGTGCGCCGGCCAACATAGCAAGGGCATACACAGAAAACGCGAAGGGAAGACTGATATCGGCCCCCATCCAGTGTAAAATCAAATGAAAGGAATAGGCCTCCGCCGACCATGCAAGCAAGCTTAGTACGGTGGTGGAAAGCAACAGCCTTGGCGTATGGCAAAGGCATGCTTCAACCAGCAACAACAGTAACTGATGAGTAGCGCGGGCTAGTCGTCCAGTGCGTTGAGACACCCACCTGGCAAACACTATCAACAAAGTTTTTCGTGATAACAACAGTAACCCTATGCTTACTGAAGCGACACCCGCAAGTACAGTGATGCCACCTTGTGGGTAAAGGCCAACGCCTAGCAGGCTTAACAGAACAATGGCCACGAGGTCAGACAGCCGCTCACTAACAAAGGCTGCGGTACTGAGTGTGTAGGACATACCTCGCGCTTTTAAGAACACCCCACGCAGCATTTCTCCAGCCTTTCCAGGCGTAGTGGTGAGGGCAAAGCCTGCAACATAAATGAGTCCGCTCGGGAGTGTTGGAATGGAATGTCCCAAGGCACTCAGGTAAAGTTGCCAGCGTACAAAGCGTAGGCTGTAGTTAACTAAAGATAAGGTCAAGGCTATCAGCATCCCCGCCACACCTACTGCGCCGAACGCCGCGAGCGCTTCACGCCAGCCGCCCCATAAAGAGAAGGCCAAATAGCCCAACGCAGCTGCGGCAATAGAGCCGATCAGAGCGTACAGTTTGCGGCCCTGCAGTACTCCGACTGTCATGTTAGTACTACCGCAGTGACTACCACCCAACACAGTACGGTAAGAAGGAGATGCCGGTCGGCGTACAGATCCCGCGCAGTGTCGTTACCCTTGCCACGCTGATGCAGCAAAAACAGGTACCGATAGATACCGTATACCACCAAGGGAACTGTATATATCAAATCAGCAGTTCCATGCCGCGCAACGGTATCTGCGCTAACGGTGTACAAGCTGTAACTCAAGATGGTGCATGCCGCGCTAATCGCGATGTACTGCTCGATCATCGTTGGAGTGTAATCATCCAGTACTCGACGGGTCAGTTTCCGGTCATGCACACCAGCCCGCTCTAGAGTAAGCAATTCCGCCCGGCGTTTGGTGAAGCCAAGGAATAGGGTCAGCATCAGCCCGCAAAGCAGCAACCAGGAGGATGGAGGAATACCAAGCCCCACTGTGCCGGTAAGAATGCGTAGCATGAAGCCTGCGGAAATGATGAACACATCCAACACTGGCACATGCTTCCAGCGCATGGAGTAGCCAATGTTCAGCATGGCGTAGGTCAGTACAAAGCTGAACGCCCAAAGGCTAACTTGAGAAGCGAGAAAAAGCGCAAAACAGGACAATCCACCCGCCAACCACCAAGCTGTTGGCAAAGCGACTGCACCGCTGGCGATCGGACGATTTCTCTTGGTGGGGTGTTGCTGGTCTGCTTTTACATCCAAGATATCGTTGACAATATACACCGCACTGGCAATGGCACAGAAGGCGAGAAAGGCAAACCCAGCCAGAATCAGCGTCTGCTGGGCATACTGCCCAGCGAAAACCACGCCAAGAAGAACGAAGCCGTTCTTAATGTATTGATGGGGACGTAGAAGCGAAAGTATCGTCATCAAACTTCAATTCTCCGGTAATCAAGCACGATTCTGGCCTTCCATCCAACGAGCCATGCGTTGAAGACCCTCGATGAATGGAGTACGAGGAGCCCAACCCAGTGTGTGCTGAGCACGGTCTATCGCTAGTACGCTGGCGGGCACGTCAAACGCGCGCCCCGCCGTATAAAACCTGTCCGCTTTGCGACCCGTTACGCGCTCAATCCCGTCTAGCACTTCGTTCAGGCTGATTCCGCAACCGGAGCCGATATTGAGCACCCGTTCAGCGCCACAATAATCCATAGCCACAAGCATAGCGGCAACCACATCGGCGATATAGACATAATCCCGGACCACTGAGCCATCGCCCCATATCTCGATTTTTTCACCCCGCAACACCTTGCCCAAGAAAACTGCAACAGCGCCTTGGCTGGCCTGGGTGCGCTGCCTCTCACCGAAAGGATTGGAGAGGCGCAGAACGGTGTAGTCGAGCCCATGTAACTGATGGAACAGGCCAAGATATTTTTCTATCGAGAGCTTGGTAATGCCATACGAGCAAATCGGGTCGGTGGGATGACTCTCGTCAATAGGGAGATATCGTGGTGTTCCATAAACTGTGCCGCCCGATGAGATGAAAATGACTTTCCTTACTCCGACCCTGACGGCATGGTTCAGCAACCGTACCGTACTCATGAGGTTTGTTTCCACATCAAAGACGGGGTCGGCATTGGAGGATTTTGGCAATGTCGTCGACACCAGATGAAAACAGACACCGCAGCCAGCGAGGGCCTGGCTGACATCCGCCTCGCTCGTGAAATCTCCATCAAACCATTCGATGGCCGACGTGGAAACTTGGCTATTTAAGGGCGTCAAATTAACCCGATCGAATACCCGAACTGGATACCCCCTCTCCAATAAGGCGTCCACCAGATGGGAACCAATAAATCCCTTCCCGCCCAGAACCAGACACCGCGGCTGCGCGTTCATCGCCAGTCTCATTGAATGGAAAGTAAAAGCCAATCGGTGTCTGGCCCATTGTAGTTGTCAACGACAAATTCATAGTTGCCATTCGGCGGGACAGGCAAGGTCTTCCGGAAAGGAGCGCCAACACGGATTACCACATCAGCAACCGCCCGGCCAGACTTCAAGATGGTCAGCTTGACAACGGCTGCGCCGCGCTTCACCGCTTCTTCCGGGACATTCGGCGCGATAGCAGCTCCGACCACAATTTCTTGCTTGTTTCGTTCACGCCCATAAGACGCCGCATCGAACTCAAATCGGGTGGGGGTTGTCAACCCGGGGTGCACAAACAGGGTCTTGCGATCATTGGCTTTCAGAAGACCAAATTCATTGCCCAGCTGAATCTTTTGCGTATAGCGCAACAGATTACTCGGCAATTCGACGTTCGTGATTTTGTCGATGACGTCCTCACGGGCAAGGACGACAAAGAAATAATCCATGCCCTTGCTATAGGTCTGGTCGAACACCTTGACGACTTTATATCCTTCGCCCTTGGTAGCTGCAAAAACAGGGTCCATAGGCGTGCTGCCGGGATTGTTCTGCAGAACCAGAATTTCCGGGCGATATTTCTGGATTAAATCGCCTGTCTCAAAGCGGCGGTTGAGGAATGAGCCATCAATCACATTCCGCTGTGCGTAGTAGGCCGGATTACCCCACGAGGTGAATACTCTAAAATCACTTGGGGTATTGTCTTTCACCCAACGTCCAGCCTGAGAGCGATCGAATTCGTGATTGGCTGTAAACTCCTTTATAAGGTTGTTGATGCGAATTTCATGACGCAGCCCAAGTGCCAACAAAGCGGCCACCAACAGCACTGGAGCGAGAACACGGAGTGATGGAAACCGAGGAAACCATTTCTGTGCGAAATCGGCCACACTGGACACGCCTATGGCACCCAGCACCAGCAGGGCAAATACCGAAGGCATGCAATACCAGTTGTACGGTTCGAACGGATACTTGATGGTGTAGGCTACGAGGTGCGTCAGGAGCATACCGCCGAGGAACAGCAAGAGCGGACTCAGTTTGCGTCCGTGGCGTACGGCCGCGATCAGCGACAATCCGAGCAGCCATCTGTGGATGCCCGCAAACAGGACGAACCCGCCAAACCAGCGCCAATCAATGCTTTTAGAGAGATTTTCCTGGTGCAGGGATTTGGTCAAAAAGGAGTTGGGCACCGGTGCACCGAAATAGCCCCAGGCAAACCCATACCACGCGAGCGCAACGGCGGTTGTAATAAGTGTTGCACGCAACGGGAAACGTCCCGACTTAAGCCAGTAGGCGGCGAGCAGCAGCGCGCCGATTGGCACCAGATCCAATTTCTGCACCATCAGCAAACCGGCCACAAGCCCCACAATCCATGCCCGTGGACTATCCAGCAATACCCACACACTCAGCGCCAGGAGCGCGAACGTGAGGGGAGTCTCCAGCCCTGCTCCGGAAAAATACATTACATTCGTGTCCAGTGCAGCAAACGCGACGAAAGCTGCACCGGCGGCATAGCCGAATCGGGATGCCAGCAATAACCCGACAAACGCCAGACTAAGCGCGCCCACCACCACGCCCGTGCCCATGAGGGCCAATACCGAGGGCACACCCAGCGCAATTGGTAGGGCGATCAATAATGGATATAGCGGCGCGCTGGCCCCCCACACCGGAGTCTCGCCTTTGTTCCAAACCCAGAATTCACCAGCCACTATGTTCTCGGCGTAACGCAGGAAAAACGCGCCATCGTCCGCCACCTCGACCCCAAGCCGCACAACCATGGCAAATAGCAGAACAACTAATGCACCGGCGAAGAAGGCAAGTTTCTTATTATTAACATCATTCATTACCCATGCTCCATAGTTTGCTGTGATTGCCATGGTGTGATATCCGCTCCAATAAAGACCCCTTTTGCCATAGCCTTCGAGCTTCCTTGGGGTAATTCAGTGCAAGCAATCCGGTATTCGACGCCATGTTTGTCAACCACTTCCAGGATGGCATCCACGCAGCTACCCCCCCTCGGGAGAGTGAGGGTAAAGCCCAGTTGTTGGGTTTTTGCAGTTATCCCATAATTCCTGAAACCCTGACTGACATCAGCCCGCGGATAGAAATCGCTGACATCTGCAACAATCCGGTTACCCACCCTCAACCGCACAGCTTTTGGGGCGCTGCCGTGCGCAATCGCCCAGCCGATCAATTGCCGACCACCACTCTCACTCTGCGCAGACAAATCCGGAATAGAGAGCCATTCGCCCTCAGGCCACATTGGTGGCGTCACCTTCTTCCCTTCTTCATATAGGACTAGCAGTTCATCCACGTACTCGATGGTGGATTTGGGTTGTTTGCACTGATTCCGTAAACGGAGGAGCAGGCCTTCCTCACTCATCAAACGCAGTAATGAAGCACCTAATTCATCTTCCGAGCCGGGTTTGAAAGTAAGCCCATTCACACCGTTCTTCACAATTTCTGCCATGCCTGGAAAATCAGAAGCGACTACCGGACAAGCCGCTGCCATGGCGGAATAAACGACCAGGGGTGTATTTTCGTACCACAGCGACGGAACCACGAGGGTGTCGAACCCGGCAAGCACACTGCCAATGTCGCGGTTGGGGAACGTCCCCATGAACTCGACTTGCGGAACGTCTTTAGCCAACGCCTGTAATTGCTCAAAATATTGCGGGAAATCTGATGGTTTTCCATAAATCCTCAGGCGAAAGCTCCTATCCTTTATGCGGGCGACCGCCTTGATCAAGACATGGCAACCTTTATGCGGTGCTAAGGTGCCAATGAATCCGATGGTAAATGTTTCACTCTCTTTTCGTGTTGTATTTTGATAGTAAGATATATCGATTCCATACGCGGATTTTGAGATTTTTTCTTCATACACCCCGTTACGCACCAATACATCACGCATCAGTTGCGTAGGCGCGATCACCTTCTGCAAGGCATTTAATCGTTTCACTATAAACGCACGGCGCTTGCTCATGGCCGAGACCTCCTTGCTCATGGGGTAACTCGGAAGCCTGCCAGCCACAGTCATTCCAGCAACAAGATCGATCAACACTTCTGGCGTTAATTTCATAAGAGTTTTAATTCTTTTTCCTTGCGTCAGCAATGCCACATGTTTGACACAATTCCCGCCATGACCTGTCGGCCCCTGACACATCTCCCCGTTCTCAAGCAGAAGTTGACACGTTGGGCATACTGACCAGAAATCCGTGGGAGTAAAAAAAGCGGGAATGCCCGCAGCTATTCCCGCATCTATCAGCGCGGCGCCGAGACGGGAAAGGTGGAAATAATGAATGATATCAGGCTTGATTGATTCAATTAAACGCTCGAAATACGATGCCGCGCGCAGATTGCAATACTCCACCTCGGTAGTGGCGTCTAGTTTATCCAAAGGAATAAAGTCGTGATGAAATCGGTGAACCGAAATTCCTTCATAAATATAATGATCGAAACGATCCTCTTCCGGCATTTTGCTCTTAGTGGGGATGGCCGTAAAAACGGAAACGTCGTGCCCCCTTCGACGCAGCTCCTGGGCCACGCTGTAGGTAAGCACTTCCGTTCCCGATGCATGCTCAGGCAGAAACTGATGCACAGTAAGTAAAACTTTCATTTTCATACCCCAGACTTTTTCTTCGAGAGACCCAGACGCCCATCTCTGGCACCTGCGTATTGCCCCCAAACACTTGCCATGGCTAGCGAAGGGATTTTGAGGGCGAGTTTTAGCTTTTCTTGCAGCGGTAGGCGCTGCTGTACCACAAAGCGCCAATCAGAAAGTGTTGCGTAGGCGAGAGACTTCAGTGCGTGCTTTGGCGATGGAACGGTACATAAACCAAACAACCTGTAGAGCGTCTGGTGACACATATACGTACGCTTATACTCGTAACTGATAGGCCGGTCATGCGAATGGATTACATGAGCATCTGGGATATAGCCGATTTTCCAGCCAGCCTCCAAAACCCGTTTGCTCCAGTCCACATCTTCGCCAAAATTCATCGGGTTGAACGGCATTTCTTGCCACACGTTGCGACGAATAGCCGAACAGACATTATCGAAATTGCAGAAAAGATAGCGTTCTAAAGGTGACATCTTGTCGTAAACATTGCGGTCCTCAATCCAGCGAATTTCTGCCTCATTTCTACCTGTCAGCCAAAGGTTCAGGTTTCTTGCTGTCAGAGCATCCGCTTCTGGGCGTGGCGACTGCCGAGCATAGGCCCCCGCAACATTTGGATCTATAAAAAAAGGGCGGGCAAGCGCTTCCAGAAGAGAAGCGTTTGCCGGAATGGCATCCTGCGTCATTAGCACAACAATTTCACCGTCGCATGCTTTTATCCCAACATTTCTTGTGGCTCCATGATTGAACTCATGGGAAGGAACATTCAGCACGCGAGCACCATACTTGGCCGCCACTTCCTTTGTATTATCCCTAGAGCCTGAATCAACAATAATTATCTCGTACGAAAACGAGGTGACCTGCCTATCCAGCTTCGTCATGAGTTCGCGAAACAAGTCGCCGCCATTTTTTGTCGGAATGACTACAGAAATTTTCGAAGCCAATTTCAAGGAACCCCCACCAAGCGTCTGATGATGTGGCCCACGTAACGGAGTGGGCGTGTGATCTTCCAACTTGTTGATGTTTGCAGTGCCGTTACAGCTTGATTGAGCTTGGCGATCTGTCCGTCACGTTCGGTTACAGTACGCACCAGCGGCTGCAAGCAAACGCTCAAGCCAGTCTGGTTCCGGGAAAGCATCGGGGTTGAGTAAGGCGACAAACTCGGTGTCACACTCGGCTAGCGCAGCGTTATTGCCGCCAGCGAAACCCAGATTGGTATTCATTCTGCGCACGGTGACATTTGCGAATGCCTCGGCGCTGGTGGCAGAGTTGTCAGAACTAGCGTTGTCTACCACCAGCACTCGCACCGGCAAGGTAGCTTGCTGAGCAAGCTTATTTAAACATTCATAAAGTAAGTTGCCGCTGTTCCAGTTGACAATGATGGCAGTGACAGTCGAATCGTCTGGCATACAGTCCTATTCCAGTACGATTTTTCTTTGATACAAAGCGACACTTCTTACCGTGATACCTCCGCAGGCCGATGCGTTGTCGAGATCAATCCTGACCCCTCGGATTTTCCCCAGTGTCAGCCATCGTGGGTAAGCATCCACCGGTACTATGAGGACTCCATTTTCTGCAGTGAATCGAAGGCTTGCGGCTTCAGTGGGACCCATCTGCTCATCACCCCACCAGAACACCTGTATTCTTGGCTCGGAATTCTTGCTCAGACAAGAAAATTCAAACTTGAGTAAGCCCGCGTTACGACCGGAAACAGAATAGTTCGAGATGTCAAAGCTCATTCGTGGGTCATTACCAACAATTTTGTAAGCTCCGTTCTCAACGCTCAGATCGTAAAGGGCTGGGCTGATAGAATCAAAATTCTGGACCAGATTCATTCTTTTTATTAAAGAGGCCTCTGACTTTCCCCAAGCTACTGGTATTTTTGCAAGTTCCAAAGTTGAGAACGCCTTGTCAAGTAGCGCCAACTTAAATTCTGGTTCTGCCTTTGGTTCAACAGTCGCCTCAATGAAATTGGGCGCCCCGATCTTTGACGAATCAAAGATCGGTCCATCCAACCAGATTGCGCTGCCTTCTGGCCGTATTCGAGTAATGTGGCGGTGATCCCCATTCCCAAGTAGCACCTGAGTTCCCACCGACAGTGCCGATAATGGAGCTGGGTCGCTGAGTACAATGGCTGCTTCGCGACGGTGGACACCCTTGTCCCAATCGACATCGGTTAGATTTTTGATAGGTATTTGAATACTCTGAATTTCATTTGTATGGCTGTCCTGTTTCCTGTACCCCACTACAAACCCATTTTCCCAAGCGGGCATGTAATTATCGACGACAAACCGGTATAGAAGAGGATCTCGCAAAGCAAGCCCACCACCATCGTGGACGATATTATTTGCCTCCAGCAACGCCATGCGTGGCAGATTGCGTGACAGATCCGCTACAGCGCGCTGCTGCTGTGGTAACGGGACCATATTGTAGGGCGCGGTCACTGCCGTGGCCGGCTGGCGATTCAAATAGAAATACTGGGCGTGATGGCTTGACAAATCTAGATACGTCTCTCCGGGGGACAGCCTCTTGGCAAGCAAAGTATTCAGCCTGGTTAAACGATTCCAATGATCATCCTGAACCACCGCTCGACCAATATTGGGCAAACCTGCACTTTTTCCATCCTTCGGAGTGCCAATAGCAGTTTTCGCCGAGACCGCAGAAACTAATGACGAAAATGACAGCGAATACAACGAACCATAATTTAGCAATGCGCCAGCCAAAGCGACTACCGCAATGAATACCAGCCTGTTAGAAGGCTTTATCAGGGGCCATGCAGCCACAGGAATCAAAACTGTCCAACCAAAAATAGCAGCAAGCCCAGGTCTCGACAGATAACCTGGGTCTACACGACCCATCGAATAAGGAATCAAGAAAATGGAAAACAAAAATACCACGACAGCAGGAATAAGTGATTCCCAGCGAGAGCGTTCTTTGAAGTTTGAAAGTATTATCACTAGCGAAATTAATGGGACCGCCACCCATGACATCCGGACAGCCTCAAAGATAACTTGAGCCACCAGACCAAACTTCCCTTCCGCATTCCAACTTAGCCCCAGAGGTATGCCATAAGCCACCTGATTAATAGGCCCATTCTCAAAAACATAACGGACTGCGCCTAACAACATCGGCAATAAAGGCATCAGTAGCGCACAAAAGAGAAGTAGGCTTACGGATACTCCGATCTCCCATAGCCGACCATTTTCGCGATGAACCCATAGAAGCCAAGCAGTCCGAAATGCGATGACTGTGGATGCAACCACCAGCAACAATCCTTGTGGAGGTACTACTAATATGACCACCGGTGCTGTTAGCAGCCAGACGGCCAACCATCGCGCGGGGCGTGCTCTAAGTGACTTGCTGAGCCAAATACACAAAAACGGCACAAGAAACAGCCACTCAACTCGCCCCCCGTAAGATGAAAACAAAATCTTTACTAAGAATAATATTGAAATAAATGCCAATCCGAGACTTCCGGAAAGCCGGAAAATCGAGAGATACGCTGCCAGCGCGAGCAGTGCCATACCGATGCGATTGGCATCTAAAATCGTAGCTGCGGTGCCATCGTAAAACATAAACGACAAAATACCCGCCCAATCATCCACTAGGCCGTGAGCAGGGATATAGTCAACGTATGGGGTTTTGCCGTTTAGGTAGCTCCACCACCCAAGGAGCCATTCACCGAAGTGATAATCGTCTGGAGGTATCTGCGGCGAGACCGTATTGCCAAGAACAAAAACAACTATCAATCCAAAAATGGCTATGGGTGATAGCAACGTCGTCCATACTTGCGCACTAGCTTTGTGGTATTTTCTGTAACGCCAAAGCACATCTGCTACCCCCCATAGCAGCATCCCCAGCAACCACACTTTTAACCAACCCGAAGTTGCATATTTGGTGATTTCTCCATCAGGTGTTGCAAGACGCGCAGGGTAGAGGGTTAAAAACAAAAACGGCAGACCAATCTGTCCGATTAACAGAAATCTAGGCATCCAAAGGCGCAGTCGCTCAGGCAGACGGAATTCCAATACCATCACCACCAAGACACCAACGACAACTAGGTAGTAAGCTGCGTTCCCGTACTGGGATATATTAATCTCTCCAACCCATCTGACCGGAGCGCGCCCAAGAACTAGCGCAATCTCCAAAGGGATAAGCGCAGATAACAGCACGCCCATAATGGCCAGCCCAACTATTGGCGGACTGAGCTTTCTGCCTCGCCACAGGTCATGACCCAGAATTATGCTAACCGCAAGCGCACCTGTCACGAAAATATAAAATAGGGTGTTGTTAACTGGCTGACCAAGAAGCGGCCCCATAATTAGCCCGCCCATTGTCACAGCTAGTGGAATAAACCACCATAACATCTGATTACCGACCTCCGCCTTATCTTGCCGACTAGCTCTCTCATTAATCTGGCAAATAATTCCTGACAAAACCCATAGGCTCAGTAAAAACGCCGCAACAAAAACGGGCGCCGCCAGAAGATCTTGAAATTTTGTACCCGCGTACCAAGCAAGCGAACCAACGATAAAATCAGGGTAAGTCGGTGCAACCTTTAACCTTAGGGTTAGAAACACAGCAAATGCTGCTATTGCACTGGCAGCGATAACGGTGGCCATCCTTTCCGTTGTTGAAAGTCTTCTAAACATCAAGCCCTGCACCTTACAGTCAGTCTTTTGTTGTTGGATCGTATGTGCCGAAACAAGCTCGAAAGAGAACCTGTAGTACAGACAGATTCCCCTTAACGCTGCTGATCTTGGTCGGAATCTGACCCGTTGCCGGGTATCGCCTTATCGTCGGCAACTCGACGCACCGGTAAGCGAGCTTTGGTACGCGATAGGAAAGATACGCCAGTAGTTCGTAGGTTGAGAAAATTTCTCGGAAGGGGGCAACCTTGGGATCCAGCAACATCTTTCGGCTGTATGCCCTAAAGCCTTGAGTCGTATCTGTCCAGTGAAAGCCAGAAAACAAACTCAGCATTGGTGCATGAATCCAGCGAATGGCGAAATCTCTGAATTTTGGCGTGTTCTCCGCAACCCCGCCTGGTAAAAAACGGGATGCCTGTACAAAATCGACCCCGTCCTTGAGTGTGTCAATAAATCGCGGGATGGCCTGCGGGTCATCCTTGTCATTGCCGTCAATCGTGACGATGCCCGCGTATCCCTGCTCCAGCGCAAAGGCATAGCCACAGCGTAATTGCGAACTAAGCTTCCCTGGGCCAGTTTTCACCAGCAAGCCTTGCACTCCCTTGTCTCGCAGCATGCCCAAATCCAGCGATCCATCAGTACTGCCACCATCCACAATGATGATGTCGGCGATGCCGTCGATTTTGAGCGCTGACATTCGATCGAGAAGATTCCTGATCCGAGTCCCTTCATTGATGACCGGAATCACGACACAGTATGGGTGATGCTGACCGAGCCACAGCGGTGTATGAAATGTGGGCACCTGCCAAGTTGCACGTATGTCTGGGGATAAGTCTGAAGTCATCATCATTTCTTCTTATCGTGTTTAACCAACACGAGCCGTAATCAAGGCCACTCCGGCAATCACCAGTAGAATGCCCGCGACGGTTGTCCAATAAAATGGCTCGCGAAATATCACGAATGAACACAGTGCTACAGTCGCCACAGCCCCAGCGGTCAGCACAGGATGGGCAACATTCAAAGGGAGACGAGCCAATGCAGCAGCGTAAAGCAGGAATGCGGCCCCATAGAGCACCAAGCCCAACGAGAAAGGCCAGTTGCTTAACGCCCCCATCGGGTCGCTCGGACTCGGAAATTTTCTCGGTGGCGTCATGGCCATTTTGACCAGAACGCTTGCTGAGGCGTTGGAGGCGATGCCTAGAATCAGGATCAGCCACTTCACGCGGTAGCCCCTTGTCCACCACCATTACGGTAATGATGGATGGCGAAGCCTAATGCCCGTTCTATCGCCGTGAGATTGGGCTCATTCTTGGCTGGCAACATTTCGATGGTTACAATCTGCTCTTGCAGCCGGCCGCTCAATGCCGAAGCCACTGCAGCGTGGTCAGACCCTCCGTCACCGAGTGTGACGAGATCAGGCTCGCTGGCATGGACATGGCCGATCAGGGGAGCATATTCTGTTATGACGTGACAAGGATCCTCGCCGTTGATGGTTAGTGCCCCAGTATCCAGCTGCATTCGGATAGCAGAGTGAGCAACTTCAGACACAATGTTCGCCGTTTCGGAACTATTTGTCATAAAGTTAGCACCATAACAAGGAGGGTTCGGCTCAAGGCATACCATTACACCGTGGCGACTGGCGATATCACCCAGACGTCGGAAAAAAGCGACGGCTACATTACGTGCCTCTTCGTCAGAAAACGAAGAGCGATCACGGTTTTTCGGCGAGCCAAACACCAGTCTTGTCGCCCCCAAGCCTGAGCCAATCCGGCAGACGGCGTTCAGATGATCGAGCATGGCGGCTTGGGTTTCAGCGGGAGCAAACAGATTCAAGCCAGTCGTACCGAACAAAAGCGCCTGCATTCCGGTGATCGCGATCCCCCAGCTGCCCCACCAGTCTCGCACTTGTGCAATTTCGCCGGCGTCTGCCGACTTGGGCGCGGGAAAGTATTTACCCGGCGCAATATCAATCGCGTCGATAGCATATTTGTGCAACAAGGTAGCAACCTGCTCGTCTTCAGAGACATCCCACGCGATGTTGGAAATGGCAATCCTCATCAGCGTGCTCCACCTTCAGTCTTGATACAAACGGGCTCCGACTGCGCATAGGCACGAACGGCCTGAATGGTTTCACGCTTGCTGTACTGATAGGCACCGTGTCCTCCGAACAAGTCTGCGTACTTCGACTGAAAATCGTAGGTGACTGGCGGGTTGGCCAAGGCCTGGTTGAAGGTCTTACCAAAGCCTGCTTGTGCTATTTCTGCCACGCTGATGGGCTCTGCCGCGAGGTGGACGAGTTTCAGACCGACTCGAAGTGCAACCTGGATGTCGTACCAAAGGTTAACCATCGGGTAAAACTGAAAGACCCCGCGACTTTCGATTGCATGAAGATTGTTTTCGTTCAAGAAATCGAAGATGACGTTCTTGCGCAAACCGGGGCCTACCACGCCAGGAAGTCGCACGATCAAATGGCGAGGAAAGTGGCTTTCTACAAATTTTTCCACCAAGCGACGATGCAGACCATAAGCGTGGAGCCCATATTCATCAACAGGAGTGCCCTCATCAACACCAAGCGGATTTTTGAACACATCCACGGTGCTGATTAAGACAAAGGTCTCGCATGAGATCGACTTCAAATGTGCGATCAGCGCTTCAATCTTCTCTCGATCTGCCTCAGGATCTCGGTTAGCGATCCACTTTTGTGCTGGGGCTCCTGCACAGGCAACCGTGTCAAAAGTCTTTCCCTCGATCTCACCGATATTGGTCGAACGATAAAGGGATTCGAAGGGAGTTTGCTTTAACAGCGTTGACCCGACGAAACCTGAAAACCCGATCAGTGCATTGCTCATTCTAAAAACTCAATTTTATTTGGGAAGCCAACCTTGGATCCGTCCAACGGCGGTCCCTCCCTTAGGATCAATAAATCGTTTGATTTGGTTAGAATACTTCTGCATCCAGCTTCTCCAGAACGTCGTAAACATTGTCAATCTTTCCACCCAGCACCGAATAGCACCCCGGCAATTCCGGGTGCTTTTCAAACAAAATGGGCCTGCCGTCATCGCCCTCGTTCTTCACCAGAACGGTTTTGACTTCAAATAGCGAATCAACATACTTGGCATCAAGCACAGCAGGTAGATACCGCCCTACATCCCTGACCATACGGTCCACGCGGGTGGTACGTTCATAGTCATTCAACTTCTGGTAAGGATCGATGTCCCGTTGGTCATTCCAGTGCATGTGCGGAGTGTAGCGCACATGGGAGAGGGTGTGCAGTCCACGTGCAGGGAAAGGCATCATCGAAAAGAACGGGCCGTCCATCACTGTTACCCCGATGTTGGCCAGCGCCAGTGGTGCCTTCATGAGCGCCATTTCAGTAATCTCGTGCTTCAGTTTGGCTTGCGTGCCCGGGAAGGTGTCTGTGAACTGGTTGAGTCGGCTGTAGGTGCAGTTGAAGACGTAGCGACAGTTAAAGACTTCTGTCGTGGCACCCTCGCATTCCACTGATAAGCCGTCCTGCATCTTCCGGATAGCGCAAACGCGAGTATTCAAATGAACCTCTACCCCACATTCATCCAGTTCTTGCCTGGCCCATTCGGCCAGCTTGCAGGCGTCAAAAGCGTACTCCTCGCCGAGGAACACTGCTTCGATCAAGTGCGGTTCAAAAAGCGCGCGCATCGCGTCCGGAGCTGGCTCAAGTTTGGCTCCGATTTCACGGCAGAAGCGTTCGAACTGCCGGGCTGTGACGTTCGAGTTACGCCGTGCAATAGCATAGAGCTTGGTGAAGTCTCGCTTGACTGTTGCCGGATAGTCCCGCACGAAGCGCGGCAGGTTGACCCGACTGCGGAAGGCCGTGGTGAAGCTACGCGGGTAGTGATAGCCGTTATGGACACGTGCCTGATTGTTGTAGGAGGCTCGTCGCAGCAGACCCGACTCGCATTCAATCAGCGCAACGCTAGAGAATCCGCGCTGGGTCTTCAGGTAGATGGCAATCGCCGCACCATAAAACCCGCCACCGATGACTATTGCGTCATACATCGAAGACATGCCCCCATATCAAATGCTGCGCTCAAGGGCGGCATGAGATGCGTGGGGAAGATTGATTCCGTGTGCTCCCTCTACGTTGAGCTTTTCTCTCCGTGTCATCACGGCACTCGTGAACTCTTGGGCCACGTGGTAAAGCGGCCCCTCATTGGAGAGGCTCGCCATGTGCAGAATATATTCACCTAGGACCAGCAATACGAGTGAAATCAGGAAGAACATCCCCGACTGTTGCAGTGACAAGCTTACCCAGCCTGGCGCGACGTCTGGTTTGAGCAGTCCGATCGCGATAACATAAATCGAGTAAAGCAGGTTTGCGCTCGCGCCAAATAAGGAAAGCGTAGTGACCAGGCGCATGGGGCCACGCGTTGTAGAGACAAGCAGGCGCATGCCACGATCTATGCTGTCACCCATACGTTTTGTATGAGCAGCCTTGGGGGCGGCGCTGTAACTGAGGTTGGCTCTGGTAAAACCTCCAGTGGCGGGTAGATGCCGATAGGTAACCGCCGGTTGCGGATGTTGCAGAATAAAATTGACCACGCGTTTGCTGAGCACCCTATATTGCGGGGCCTCCTTGTCCAAGTGAATGTCGTTGAACCACTTGTAGAGTGTGTTGAAAACCAGAAAACCGAGGCGATAGGCAAAGGTCCGTGCTGGTTTCTGCTCGTTATTCGCAAACACAACATCTGCTCCGCTTACAGCCTGATCAAGCATGGATGGCAAAAAATTGATACTGTCTGCTAAAGGATCGACGACAGCAACAAAATCACCCAATGCGTTTTCAAGACCAACCCAGGAGGCAGTATCAGAATCCACTTCTTTGGTCAGGGCATAGACCTGTAGATTGGGCAGCCCTTTTTCACCTGTCAGTTTTTTCAGAGTTGTGACGCTGTCGTCTTCAGACGCATTATCGATAATGATTAATTCGTAATCACTGACGAGCCTGGAAATGACAGCCGTAGTTTCAGTCAGTATCGATTCCAAACTATTCGCCTGACTGCGAACAACCAGCACGACAGACAAAAAAACGGGGAAATGTGTCATCTTCGATCCTTGGCTATTTCAGCCTTTATAGCCACCAATCGCTTCATCGGGCACTCTCTCCACGGCCAGCAACCGATTCATGGGCTGAGCAGATATCGACTTCCGCAGAGTGACATAAAACTCGCACTAACCGTATCAAGTTCCTCTTTGATTTCCAGCCCAGTCAAACCAAGTGCCTCCAGGTCGCCTCAATGCTAAGCAGGTGCATGCGAAAAACAACCGACAGCCGATCTGCCACGAATGCCGGCGTTTTTCAAGGTAGTTGTCGCGTCGTCCGTTTTCATTATGTCGCATTCGGGAGCTGCAACGCAGACTGACCAGTGTTGAGTATGACTGCTTCGATGAGCTCCCAGTTTCGGGTTTTTCTCGGCCATCGATCCGGGCGGGCAATAGTCCCGCCCGGCTGTTACGGCCCGCGCCGTCCAAAGTGAGCTTTGGGCTTATGATTGGATTGCCAATATTGATGCAAGGAAGTTATCCAACTTCCTACGATCACCCCAAAATGCCAAGGGTTCATAATCTGGATAGGGGTAATGACCAAGATTTAGATTGATGTTCCAGTTATTTTCATCAATCCAGACTTCCACCAGTTTGCGAATCGAGATCGGTTTGCCGGAGCAGATATTCACGACACCAATATCTGCTCTGTTTAGTGCCAGCATGACGAGATTCTCGGCTACATCGACCACTGGTAGATAATCGCGTAGCTGCTCCCCTCCAGACATGTTAAAAACCTCGTGGCCTTGTTCAACTGCCCGCCTCAATTGTGGTAGTAATGAACTCTCGGCCTGACCATCACCGTACAGATAAAAAAGTCGCACCCAAGTTAGCGCAAATGGCCTGCTCTTACGGAGATATTCAAGTTGTTTGCGGAGTGTGTCTTTAGCGAGAGCGTACGGATTGTCTGGATGAGAATCCATTGCCTCACTCAGTTCTCCAAACTGCATACCATACTCAAAACAGGTCCCCGCTACCACAAGACCAGAGAGACCTGAACGGACAAGCCCGCTCAGAAATTGATACTGGATTGGTAATTCTTGTTCAAAATGGTGCAGGGAGCGGTAGTTAGGCAGACTTCCCCAAGCCAAATGTATGATTGCATCCGGCCTACCAAGACGGTCAAAGGCTTCGTCGGGGGAATCCTCCATACATAACTGAACGGTTTCAACATCAAGAGCACCAAAATTCGCCTTTGATAATTTGCGGACTGCCGCGACAACTTCAACAGAATGACGTGTCAATTCTGATATCACATGCCGCCCAATAAAGCCTGTAGCTCCCGTAACTGCAATCTTCATGGCTGGATTCTTAACTCGGGCACGGCAGTGACGAATTGCCCGCCCCAAGCACGAATGTAATCCAACTGTTGCATGACTTCTAAACTCAAGTTCCAAGGCAGAATGATGACATAGTCAGGTTTTTCGTCCTGCAATAGACTCTCGTTCACAATAGGGATACGACTACCAGCCATATACTTGCCCTGTTTTGCAGGATTGCGATCCACAACAAACGAGATAAGGTCGGGGCTTACTCCTGCATAGTTCAATAGAGTATTGCCCTTGGCGGCGGCTCCATAGGCGGTTACGGCCTTACCTTGACGCTTGGCTTCCAACAGGAAAGTAAGGAATTCGTTTTTTACCGTATCCGCTTTAGCTTGGAAGCCAGCATAGTAACCGGTGGTGGCCATTCCGACTTGAGCTTCACGTTGTAGCAATTCATCTACCTTCGTGCTGCTCAGATGCTGACCGGTGTCGCTGCGCTGAGCAAATACACGGAGGCTGCCGCCGTGGGTGGTGTATTCTTCTACATCAAAAACGCTCAGCCCGTAGGCGGCGAAGATACGGTTGACTGCCGTGAGAGACAGGTAAGAAAAGTGCTCATGGTAAATAGTGTCGAACTGATTCTCGGAAATCAGCTTAAGCAGATGCGGAAACTCAAAAGTAGCCACGCCTTGCGGTTTGAGGAGCCTGGCGAAACCAGAGACAAAGTCGTTGATGTCCGGCACATGAGCCAGCACATTATTGGCAACAGCGAGGTCAGCTTGTTTGCCTTGTGCAATAAGAGCCTCTGCCAAGCGCACGCCGAAGAAGTCTTCGATGATAGGAATTCCTTTAGCCCTTGCTGCAGCGGCAGTGCTGGCCGTCGGCTCTACGCCGGTACAGGGTATGCCGCGGGCCTTCACATATTGGAGCAGATAGCCGTCGTTAGCGGCGACCTCCACCACATGACTGTCGGCGTTCAGCTTAAAACGTGCCGCCATCTTGGTTACATAGCTATCAGAGTGCGCCAGCCAACTGCTGGAAAAACCGCTGAAGTAGGCATACTCGGCATCGAACAGCTCGTGTGCCTGGGCAAAATCATCAGTTTGCACCAGCCAGCAGTGCTCGCAGACTAGTACGCGAAGGGGGTACCATTTTTCCGGCGACCTCAATGCTTGCTCGGTGAGGTAAGCATTTGAAGGAGGCGCACTACCCAGATCCACAAGTGTCAGCTTGAGTTCGGTACGGCAGTGTCGACATCTCATACGGTCACCCCACAGAAGTCTTCCGACACAAAGGGATGAGTGGAGTCGCGTTCCGATTGTTCAGTAATGGGCAACGGCCACAGGATTGCCAATCTTGTGTCTATCGCGTTCAAACCGCCTTCGGCATCGGCGCGATAGGCATTGGTGTGCAAATACAGCATTTCGCAGTCCTTAGTTAGTGTCTGGAATCCATGCGCGCAGCCTTCTGGAATTACAAGGGTTTTGTGGTTATCGGCGGTCAAGATTTCGGCGTGCCAGTGGAGGAAGGTGGGGGAGCCTTGGCGCAGATCCACTGCGACATCGAACACCTCGCCGCGCAGGCAGCTTACGAACTTGGTCTCGGCGTGGGGTGGATGTTGAAAGTGCATACCGCGCACTGTGCCGCGCTTGGCCGTAAGGGTGTGGTTGATCTGCACGATGCCTTTGCCAGAAATGAGTACTTGCAGCTCCTCTGAGCAAAACATGCGTTCCAGATAGCCACGATCGTCACCAATAGGTTTACGCTGTAGCAATCTCAAATCTTGGATAGGCATGTCGAGAATATCGAAGCGGGTACTCATGCTTGGCCTGCTGCCTCGTATTCCCGGATTTGTTCAAGGCTTGTGGCGGCCATGTCAGCCCCGCGTTTCCATGCATGATGCCAAACCAATGTGCGGCCCAGAGCCGACTGCAGAGTCCAGCGAGGACGCCAGCCCAACTTTACCTTGGCCTTGGAGCTGTCCAGCTTGAGGTAGTTTGCCTCGTGCGGTTGTGGCGCGTTGTCGCACTGCCAAGCAGAACCGGGCGTCTGGCTGCAAAGATGCTCTACGATCCACTGCACCGGGCGCGCATCGGATTCTTCGGGTCCAAAGTTCCACGCATCGGCAAAGCCTTGACCTTCCGTATAAAGTCTTTCCGCCAGCGCCAAGTATCCGGAAAGTGGCTCCAGAACATGCTGCCAAGGACGGGTCGCGTTTGGGGAGCGTATAGTCAGCGTCTTACCCGCATCCAGCGCGCGCAGAAAATCCGGAATGAGGCGATCTGCCGCCCAGTCACCACCACCAATCACATTGCCTGCGCGAGCACTGGCAAGGTGAATTCCAGCAGGCCCCAAGAAAGACCTGCGGTAAGCGGCGCTGACCAATTCCGAACAGCCTTTGCTGCTGGAATAAGGATCGTAACCGCCCATTGCCTCGTTCTCTCGATAGGGCCACACCCATTCGCGGTTTTCATAGCACTTGTCAGTAGTGACATTCAACACGACCCGCACACTAGGTGTTTGTCGAACAGCCTCCAGCAGGTTGACCGTACCCATCACATTGACGGCATAGGTCTCCACCGGCGCGGTGTAGGAATAGCGCACCAAAGGCTGGGCGGCCAAGTGCAACACGATGTGCGGCTGGGCGGCCTGCATGGCCCGTGTCAACGTCTCCGCATCGCGAATGTCCGCAATGGTGCTGCTTTTTATCTGTGTTTGAAGGTTACAAACTGTAAAGAAATTGGGTTCAGTCGGCGGTGTGAGTGCGTAACCATGCACCGATGCACCCATGTCGGCTAACCATAGTGCCAGCCAGCCCCCTTTGAACCCGGTGTGCCCGGTCAAAAAAACCCGCTTGTCTTGCCAGAAGCCGCGATTCATTACCACACCTTCCAAGGAGCTTTGCCCGAGGCCCACAGCTCCTCAAGGTGGTTCTTGTCGCGCAGTGTGTCCATGGGTTGCCAAAACCCTCGATGAAACCATGCATTCAACTGTCCATCGCGAGCCAGACGCTCCATCGGTTCGCGCTCCCACACCGTGTGATCATCATCGATATAGTCAATGACTTTTGGATTAAGGACGAAGAACCCACCATTAATCCACGCCCCATCCCCCTGAGGCTTCTCTTGAAAACTATCGATGCGATATCCATCCAGATTAATAGCTCCAAAACGTCCAGGCGGCTGGGTGGCGGTAAGTGTGGCAAGGCAGCCCTCCCGCTGATGAAATGCGATGAGAGAAGAGATATCGACATTCCCAACGCCATCCCCGTATGTGAAGCAAAAATCATCACCTCCGATGTGGTCGAGCACTCGCTTCAAGCGTCCACCCGTCATCGTCTGCTCACCGGTATCAACCAAGGTTACGCGCCACGGCTCAGCGCTGTTTTGGTGAACCTCCATCTTGTTATGCGTCATGTCGAAGGTGACATCCGACATATGCAGAAAATAGTTGGCGAAATACTCCTTGATGACATAGCCCTTGTATCCGCAGCAGATTATGAAATCATTTACGCCGTGTGCGGAATAAATCTTCATGATGTGCCACAGAATCGGTTTGCCGCCGATTTCGGTCATCGGTTTTGGGCGGGCGTTGGATTCTTCGCTAATTCGCGTACCAAGCCCGCCAGCTAAGATAATTGCTTTCATATTGATCATGTCGTAATAAAAAATAAAAACCGATCTGCCACGGCCTCAGTAGTCACTCGGCAGATTCTCTATGCCGAATAACTTCGGTCTCTCTAGCCGCGATCACACAGTGGCTGTAAGAAGCCTCAAAGCCTCTACACCGGAACCTACCCGACGATCTCGTGCTTCGCGTCAGCGCTTCTCAAGCATAGGCTCACCAATCACTTCCACGAAGTGGAATCACTCAATTTTTATGCTTTTTGTAATCGATTTGCAAACGAGGTCACGATCATGAAAATGTAGCAAAATCTGTAATTCATATGTGCCTGGCGCTTGAGATTCAAGCTTTGTTGAAACGACAAATCCAGCATTAGTGACTGAGGGGGCATTGAAAGCAGCACTTACATCTGGTCGAGCAATGGTGGTCTTGCCTTTAGTTAATTCAGATACCTTGCCGGTAGATGACACAAGGTTGACGCTGATGGACTCAGGTGCTTGCTTCGACAACTTGTCGAACGCCCAGCCTGCTACCTGGATAATGCTATTACGTTTCGTTGTGACTATCAGATCACCAGAATTATTCACCGAATCGATGTGACAGCCATCAGTAACATTCTGTTTGTCAGTGCAGCCGGCTAGTGCAATCAGGGAAGAGAATAATACTACGGTTCGGTAATTAATGACTGATAGGCTCATTACATTCTCCTTTTGATCGAGAAATTCTTTAAAAATCACATATAGCAAATGCTCAACTTCAGGACGACACCGTCCGTGCGAATCGAAAAACGTTCACACGAACGTATACCACTCCGCATCCGCTCTCGGGCGAGAAATGCGACTGCGATATTGCAACAAAGATATTCAATACATGAACTCCATTGGCTTTGGTTTTTACAGCATTCGTCGATTGACGGACGGCACGAAAGTCGGCGGCTCAACTGTAAGAAACTGCTCGTTGTAGAACTGGTCCGAGACGAGTTCTGTGGCCCACCGTTGGTGATACCACTCTAGCTCCCTCATGTCCAACGAAACAACGCGAGACAGTGACTCCATGTGAATCAGCTCGACACTCGGAGCATACACTACCGAAAATCCCTTTTCTCGGATCTTCATGCAGTAGTCGACGTCGTTGAAGCACACGGCCAGCTCATCGCTGTATCCTCCGACCTCTCTATAAATGCTCGCTGGCGTCATCATGACCGCGCCTGTCACTGCGGAGTAGTTGCGCACCCCGCATGTGCTAAAAAAATACCCGGCGTCGTTCCTGGGAAAGCGTCGTCTCACATGATCTGGGTTTCCAAATGGTTGGACGACACCCACGTGCTGTGTTTGTTCGTTTGGATAAAGAAGCTTGGCGCCGACCACGCCGACGTGCGGTTTCTCAAAGTGTTCGAGCAGCCTCTCAATCCATGCTGGCGTAAGAATCTCGATGTCATCGTTCATTAGCAGCAACAGCTCGCCGTTCGCGATGGACACCCCGAGATTCAACTTCTTCGCTATATTGAAGACGGGATCGGAGTAGGTGATCCGTTTACATTCGACTTCTGCGAGCATGCGCAGTTGGTTAGGTGATAGATCCCCGTTATCGACCACGATTATCTCAATGTTCTTGTACGTTGATTTATCGCGAATCTGGCCAATCACGTTCGCAATGAGGTCGATCCGGCGTTCTCCCACCGTGACCGTTTTCCCAGCCGTCGGAATAACCACCGAGACAAGCGGAGAACGCTTGAGATCGAGCCGAACGACGTAACATCCCTTGTGCAATTCATGCTCGTAGACAGAACCCCAGCGACCCGTGCGACTTAGTCGCCCAGAGAGCGCCTTGATGTCTAGCGCGACCGCATTGGCCAAGGCCGCTTCTTCCACGCCTAGCTTCTCGACACCATGGCCGAGGATCTTCGGAACATGGAATACCCTCGTCGTGCGCTCCGTAAATCGGAGAACGAAGTCGTACACGTGGACATTGTCGAAGCAGCCGCGCGCAATTGCGGCGCGAAAGCAGGCTGGAAACCCGATGTAATTGAACGTCTCGAGGTAATCGGGGCTCCAGCCCGGCTTGTGGAATGGATCGCGCCGCCTTCCCGACGCGGTGAGGGAGTCCTCGTCCCCGTAGATGAGATCGATATCAGGGCGCTGGTTGATTGCGGCAGCAAATTCATAGAGCGCATTGCTGGCAAGGCGCTGACCACTTTGCATAAAGACGATGAAATCACCCCGAATGTCTGAGAGCGACATGTCTTTCAGAGTTTTCACGTCGTCGGGCAGAGAGGATGCGGCCGCACCGGAGAGAACACGCACGTCCCAAAACGGGTACAACTGCTTGCGAATCGATTGAATCGTGTCTTTCAGGCCGGTGCCTCCTTGCCTCGTGTCGACGACGACGGTGAACGTAGGCTTGTGGACCATTACATCGATATGACGTTTGATGTCGGGAATCTCCGCTTTGAGTCGCTTCTGCTCAAGACGCGTCCAAGCGCTGTACGATAGCCTAGGTTCCGTCTGTTGCGCGCGGCTTACCCCGGGTATGCGGAGCAACAGCGCGCGGCGAACGGGAATCCAGGAGCCGTCGACTCCTTCCACTTCAATTCGCACCCGATACACGCCGACGGGAAGCATGAGCACGCTGGCAAAACCCGTGTCGAGAGGGAGTTCACACACGGGGGCAAACCCCCGCTGTACATCTTCTCGTTGCTTCGGGTCTGTATGCTGTAGCATTTTACCGACGACGATTCTTACTTTGACAGCCGAACAAGCTTCGAGATCGACCGCCCAACCTGAGACGACACATGCATCCTTCACGATAGTGATGAGCCCAATTTGTGGTTTGTCGATCTCAACGCGAAGAGGGCCTTGAGCAAGTTTTCTCGAGGCCTCGGTTTCCCCTCGCAGAAAACCAAATGCCTGGTCCGAAAACCATCTGTGTATTTCATTGATGTGGCGCAGCAGAAAGGAATCGGGCACGGGCTGGCGACCCTCCTTTTCGCCAAAGAGCATGTAGTGCTCGTAGGGATCCATGCCGCTCATCGCAACATCTGGATTCTGCTTTAGATACCATTCTGCATCAAAATGTTTTG